>Ga0209542_10000074_pt1 | contig 256192 bp, 240 predicted proteins | sample RifCSPhighO2_01_FD_184028 | JGI IMG/M metagenome (GOLD analysis project Ga0209542, IMG submission 184028) | Soil microbial communities from Rifle, Colorado - Rifle CSP2_plank highO2_0.1 (SPAdes) (version 2) | ecosystem: Environmental > Terrestrial > Deep subsurface > Rock core/Sediment ...
CTTACTTTTTTGATCACTAATGGTCATGAAAAATTTAAAGATACGATCAAAAAAGTAAGATCGCAGGACCTGAAGAGCTGAGAACGCTCGGAAAATTCGCTCTTCGGTCGAGATACCTGAATTGCAGTTGTTACATCGGCTCATTGCTCGGCACTTGCAGACATGCTTATGAATAAGTAGTCTGGATGCAGCATCGTGATACACGGAGGTGTTCCTTGAAGGCTATTGTTGCATTTTCTTTCGGCAGAATCGGAAAGACCCAGCCCTCGCTCAGTTCTCGGGAGATCGCGAGGATGGTCGCGTCATACGTACGCGGTGACCAAGAAGGTTGCTATGTGATCGCGCAGTGGGAAGTCGCTATAGAGCTCCGGTCGCTCGGTGCGCAGGTCCATTACACCGTTCCGCTGAAAGAAAGAGGCTATCTCTCTTCGCGCGATGTCGCCGACGCAGCAGCAGGTTTTCTGTCAGCACGACGCCACTTGGTTTCTCAGGTTTATGCCGCGGCTCATCCGGATCATGTGGAACGCTGCATACGGTGTCTCCGTAATGCCAGATTCCCCGGCGCAAAGGGAATGACCGACCCATCGATCGGTTATCATTTCGATGCTGACGAATGGTGGGTTCGCTCCCGCTCATCGTTCACGTTCCGCGAACGACTCGCGATACCGGCCTATCTTTGGCGCAGAGAACTCTTTTGAAATAGCAAAACCGTACCAATTGGTACGGTTTTTTTGCAAAAAATTTTGCCAGTTCATGGGTGAGACATGGAACCCATCTTCTTGAGAATGACTTCGGGCTCGTAGACGGTCCCGCATGAATTGCAGTAGCAGGTCACAACATGCTGCATCGGTAAGGGTCCTCCTCCCATGCGAATCTCACTTTTTGGGATAGCGAGTTCGATGACCGTTTTCTTGATGATGATCCCGTCCTCACAGTTTTCAAGTTTGCAGCGAATTCCCGTGGGTTCACGTTTGATCTCAGCCATTTTTCCCTCCAAACAACATTGCTGATACTCATGCTATCAACTGCGATAGTGTTGTCAATTCCCGAACGAAAACACCACCCTGCCTGCGCAGGCAGGCCAAGTGGGTGGTGTTTTCTTTCGACAAGCAATACCGAGAGCGAGCTTATGCCTTCTTCTCTGTCGTAAACGAGAGCGTCATGCGCTGGTCCTTTGGCTCAAAGAGGGTAATGGTGAACGGATAGACCTTGCCAAGTTCGATCGCGGCGCGAAGCTTCTCTTCTGTGCCGAATTCCGAAACATGGACGAGTCCCGCAACACCTTCCTCAATGGAGGCAAGTGCGCCGTACTTGTTGAATTTGATAACAACACCTTTCACGACATCACCTTTCTTATATTTCTTCTCAGCACTTTTCCATGGGTTTTCTTTTAGAACCTTTACGGAAAGCGAAACCTTATTATCCTTGATCTCGATGATCTGCGCTTTCACATGCTCACCAACCTTGAAGAGCTTGCGTGGATCGTCCACAAGACCCCAATCCATCTCTGAGATATGGATGAGCCCCTCGAGACCCTCCTCAATCTTCATGAATGCACCGAAGTCGACGATGCCGGTGATCTCTCCTTCGACAATCGAGCCGAGTCGATACTTCGCGACGATCTCTTCCTTCTCTTTCTGATTCTGCTCCTTCTCCGAGAAGATGAGTTTGCCTTCCTTTGGAACCGCGGTGATCATCACGACCGAAAGCTTCTCTCCAACGAGTCGCTTCAATTCCTCGAGGATCTTATCCTTGTCACCATCCGTGACGCGAGGGTAATGATCTCCCGAGAGTTGTGATGCGGGAAGGAATCCTGAGATACCCTGCCAGTCGAGCATGAGTCCGCCCTTGTTCGCATCCTTTACCATAAGGTCCAGTACGGTTTTCTTGCGTACGTAATCTTCCGCCTCGGCCCAGATAAGCGACTGACGTGCTTCCTTGAGTGAAAGCTCGACGTAACCATTCTCATTCTCGCTCTCAACGACCTTTGCGGTGATGACGTCACCGATGTTCATGTGCTTCACGAGGTCGCGCGCGTTCATGTACTCACGGCCATAGATGATACCGATGCCGTAAGGAGGCATGTTGATATACACAGCCTTCTTGTCTACTTTGATGACGGGACCTTCAACAATCTCACCCGGCTCCGGGCGCTTCACGATCTCCGCCATATACTTCGTCATCACGTGGCCAGGGTCGAGCACTTGCTCGCCGCCAATGATGATCACTTCATCTTCTTCTATTGTAGTCATAAAAATAAAAATCTGCGTGAGGGCAGATAACTGTTCCTCTTGGGGGTCGTCTCAGTGAGTGTTTCTAAAAATGGCGAATTTCTTCGTTGTGGAGCCTCTGTGACTCGGTCAACATATATGAATATGTCTTCCTCGTCCCTTTCTCCACGTCTCGAACTTCATCCATTTTGAGGAACCCCCTTACTTGATGACGGGTTAATCCCAATAGTGTTGTTAATATTCAGTTGTGCCAAAAGACTATCAAATGAGTCCCAATTATGCAAGTCACTGCTACATAGGAGTACCCTATGTACAGAGGGGTACCCTATGTAAAAAATTGGCCCCCACTTTTAGGGTGGGGGCTTTGGGCTTTCGCGCTCAATACGGGAGTCCTTTTGGGGACAAACCTATTTCGAGCACCGGCCGGCTGGCGTTTAAATAAAACTCTGTTGACTGCGTTTCATCGATACTCTCTCCTTAGCAAAGGGAATGAACAAGGTTTGTGTCTGATTGCTCAGTGCTTACCACGAGGCCTTAATCTATCCATCTCCTCAAATACTGTCAAGTTTTGGTAAATAAAAGAAGACCACGCGTTTTTATGGCGTGGCCTGTCTGCTGTGAATCTTTGCACTTGGTGTGGAGCTCGGCCAGGAGATCTGCTTTTTACGAAGCGTTTCTCTTTACTATCCTTTCGGGGCTCATCTCTTTCCATGCAGTCGACTCGGCGCAGTGCTGATTGATGATCAGCTTTTTTTGAAGCTCATATGCGTTACCAATTGAATGGGGTTCGCGAGCGGTTTGGGGGAGGTGGGAAAGATCAGGTGGGATCGCGAATGTGGTGCATCCTGCCCCTTTCATTGTTGTGGACCAGGGGAAGGCAACTCCCTTGGTCCGTGCTGTCGCCCGACGGCGACGAAATGGTGACGGATATGAACCCGCGCGCCGCAGTCTTTGGCCGCATCCCTACATGTTGTCGGGGACGGGGCGCGTCATACGCGGCAGTCGATGGTTTGCACGGCACAGATGAGCATCATGCTCGTCCTTCTTTTGCCAGCAACCCTTGTGGGAATTCCAATCACCTCTTCTAGAGTAATAGCATTATATGTGTATAATGTCAATACCCATTAGACTAGTGCATTACACACAATATGTCGCTATTTTTCAACTGTTTTTGTCTTTCCCTTTTTGAATGAAATTGTTATACTCAACCGCATGATAATCACGTACCATGGAGGCCAGTTCATAAAGATCGCTCAAGGAGATACTGTTATTGCTGCGAATCCTTTTGGAAAACAGTCGCGCATGAAGCCGATCCGTTTTGCTGCACGCATCGGTTTGGTATCGATGAATCACCCGGAATTGAACGGAGTAGAAAACCTTTCGCATGGCGACAAGGTGCCGTTCGTTGTGTCCGGTCCGGGGGAGTATGAGATAGGCGGAGTCGCCGTCTCCGGTTTTTTATCACCGAAATCCGTCGGAGAGGCCGGTCTGTTGAATACTATATATACAGTAGAGCTCGAAGGCATCCGGATCTGCATCCTTGGAGCGCTTGCGGGGACAGAGCTATCGCCTGAGACCATCGAGGGTATCGGGGAAGTTGATATTCTCGTTGTTCCGATATCGGGAGGTGATGTGTTGACCCCTTCTGATGCCGGCAAGATCGCGGTCATGCTCGACGCCAAGCTTATCATTCCCGTTGATTTTGAAGATAAGAACGACAAGCAACTGAAAGCATTTTTGAAAGAAGCAGGAGCGGAAGATGTCGTACAAATAGAAAAATTGATATTGAAAAAGAAAGACCTTGAAGGAAAGGAAGGGGACGTTATCGTCCTTGAACCGCTTCTCCATGCGTAACTATATTTATGCTTGATTATTTAGATACATTAAAAGCAAAACCCCGTCATGTTCGCCAGCAGATTGCTGTGGTAACGACGGTGCTTCTGTCGGTGCTGATCGTTTCAGTCTGGTGGGAGGGGCGGAACTCTGAGGTAAGAGCATCCGACAAGAGCGTGCAGGAAGTATCGCCGACGGAAGTAGTTGGCAACATATTTGCTGACATGAAAAACAGCGCACTTTCGCAATGGAGCGAAACTACCGGGCAGTTGCAATATGCCGCTGAACAAAACCAGCTTGTGGCGAGCGTTGGAGCAAGTGACGTAGCAACAACGAGCGCCATTGATATAGGATCATTGAATACCAACCCATAAAATTATTTCATCATTATGAGCAAAGCAGTAGAAAAAAAAGAAGAAAGCCCAACTCCGGAGATCGGTACGGTTGGAGTATTGCCGGTCAACATCGTCACAGAGATGCGAGAGTCATTCATTGATTACGCGATGTCTGTTATTGTGGACCGCGCACTTCCCGATGTGCGTGATGGACTGAAGCCCGTCCATCGTCGCATCCTCTATGCGATGCATGAAATGGGGCTTTCCTCCTCTGCGCGATTCAAAAAATCAGCGACGGTGGTTGGTGCGGTGCTCGGATCGTACCATCCCCACGGAGACTCATCTGTCTATGATGCGATGGTCAAGATGGCCCAGCTTTTCTCGATGCGCTACCCTCTGGTCTTGGGTCAAGGGAACTTTGGCTCGATCGATGGAGACTCCGCTGCTGCATATCGTTATACGGAAGCAAAGATGTCGCGTATTGCGGGGGAGGTACTTCGTGACCTCGATAAGGATACCGTTGACTTCCGTCCGAACTATGACGGTTCAAAAAAAGAACCTTCGGTATTGCCGTCGGTTGTCCCGAATCTTCTTTTGAACGGTACGCTGGGTATTGCGGTTGGTATGGCGACCTCTATCCCTCCGCACAATCTCGGTGAAGTCGTTGATGCATTGACTCATCTCATCGATAACCCAGAGGCAACGGGAGAGGATCTGCTCGAATTCATCAAAGGTCCGGATTTTCCGACCGGTGGAGTTGCCTACAATAAGTTAGATATCCGTCATGCATATGCAACAGGGCGCGGGGGAGTCGTTTGCCGCGGTGAGGCGGAGATCGTGGAGCAGAAGGCAGGGCAAACAGAAATCATTATCACGAGCTTACCGTACCGCGTGAACAAGGCGATGCTTCTCGAGAAGATCGCCGACCTTGTGCGTGAGAAAAAACTTGAAGGCATCAAAGATCTTCGTGATGAGTCCGCAAAGGGCGATATTCGTATTGCCGTATATTTGAAGCAGGGCGTACCTCCGCAGAAAGTCTTGAACTATCTCTACAAACATACCGAGATCGAAACAACGTTCCACTACAATATGGTCGGGCTTGTTGACGGAGTCCCCCAGACACTTTCGATCAAGAGTATTCTCGAGGTCTTCATCAAACATCGCAAAGCGGTAGTGAAGCGACGCACAGAGTTTGATCTTGCAAAAGCAAAAGACCGCGAGCACATTTTACTTGGGCTTAAAAAGGCACTCGACCATATTGATGCGATTATCAAACTCATCAAGGCCTCAAAAGATACTCCGACCGCTCATGCAAATCTGATGAAGGAATTCAAGTTCTCTGATAAGCAAGCTGCCGCAATTCTTGAAATGAAACTTGCAAAACTTGCAGGCCTTGAGCGCAAGAAGATCGATGATGAACTGAAGGCACTTAGTGAGATCATCAAAGAGCTTGAGTCGATCCTCGCAAGTATGAAGAAGATGATGGGCGTCATCAAGGCGGAGATGATAGAAATGAAAGAGAAGTATGGAGATGAGCGTCGTACAAAGATCATGAAAGGCGGAGTGCAGACGATCTCCATCGAGGACACCATTCCGGAGAAGGAAACCGTACTTGTTTTTTCTGATGGCGGATACATTAAGCGTACCGATCCCGTGGAATATCATACGCAGAAACGCGGCGGAGTGGGCGTGATGGATCTCGATACGAAAGAAGAAGATTTCGTGAAGATGTTCTTGACGACATCAACGCACGCCGACATCCTGTTTTTTACGGACAAGGGTAAAGCGTACCAGATAAAAGCCTATGAGCTTCCGGAGGGGCGGCGGGCAACAAAGGGGAAATCCATCATGAATTATCTGTCGCTCGGAGGAGACGAGTCGGTGACCTCGATGCTCGCGATGCCGAAGGAGATGAAGACAGCAGAAAAACTCTCCTTAGTTATGGTGACCGAGTGCGGAGTGGTCAAAAAGGTCGCCGCAGACGGTTTCCGCGATGTGCGCCGCAGCGGACTCATTGCGATCAAGCTTCAGCCGAACGACCAGCTCCTCACCGCACGTTTTGTTGAAACGGGCGATGATATCTCCCTTGTTTCGCAAGAGGGTCAGTCTATCCGTTTTAAGCACTCTGACGTGCGCGAAATGGGAAGGAGCGCCGGAGGGGTGCGCGGTATGAACCTGAAGGGCAAAGATAAGATCGTGACCGCCGATGTCATCAAGAAAACCGATGCCGATCCGCTTCTTGTCGTGCTCTCAGAAAAGGGTTACGGTAAAATGAGTAAACTCTCAGAGTATAAAGTGCAGAAACGCGGCGGGTCAGGGATCAAAACTGCAAAAGTGACACCAAAGACGGGAAAAATTATGACGGGACTTGTGGTCGCCGATCGCGATGGGGAGATTGTTGCGATCTCAAAGAATAGCCAGGTCATTCGTGTGACACTGAAAGAAGTGCCGATCCTTGGTCGTCAGACACAGGGGGTACGGATCATGAAGCTGCGGGAAGGCGATTCCATCGCTTCCCTAATAACCCTGTAAGCAGGAGAGAAAAGCTTGCACATAGAGCGCATTGCTTTGTTAAAACAAAAATATGCGCTGCACCTTACTCTGAGTAAGGCTTGCTTGCGTATTTCTGTTTTGCCTCGCACTGCATCTCTATCTGCAAGCTTGAGATAATTTGGCCGATATAAAGATTCTCCAATTCCTCGCACAGATCGCTTCATTCATGTTTGGTGAAGAATGAAAGTAAAGTTAAGGTGATATTGACAGTACTATCAGATAGTACTAGGATATAGTACATGTCAACAATTACCGTACCGATCACCAAAGAGCTGGAGTCGTTCATTGAAGAAGAGTTACGAGCGGGGACGAGTGAGTCGAAAGCACATCTCGTGCGTTTTGCGCTTGGGCGATTGCAGGAGGAGCGCGCACTGAGCCGTCTCAACGAAGCAGAGGCGGACATTAAGGCCGGACGCGTGTATAGAGGAGACCTGAAGAAATTATTTAAGAAATTCTAATATGCTGTATCTCTATACGGCACGCTTCCTTCGCTCACTCAAAAAATGCGACGAGGAAGTGCAAAATGACGTCTTTCGCGCGGTATCTTTATTTGAGAAAGAAAAAGACGCTGAATCTTTGAAGTTTCACAAACTTCATGGAAAATTCAGATCTTGGTATGCCTTTTCCGCAAACTTTACCTATCGGGTGATCATTAAAAAAGAAAAGGATGCCATCTATTATCTTGATGTGGGTACTCATGATATCTATCGATAGGGTAAGTTCTACGCCCCCAAAGAGCAGGAGCAATGTAGGTGGGGATTGTGCGCTTCCCGTATATCTTCAGAAAATGCTATAATTGACGAATGTTTTCAGCACCGGAGAAGAATATCGAACAATTAGGGTTAGCCGATAATTTGGTGGTTGCAGATTTTGGCGCGGGGTCGGGTGCATATACAATCGCTGCGGCAGAAGCCATGCACGGAACAGGGAAGGTGTACGCGATCGAGGTGCAAAAGGACTTGCTTACGCGCCTCGAAAATACCTGTAAAGAAAAGCACATCGGCAATGTTTCATTTCTCTGGGGAGATGTCGAACTTTTGGGCGGGACGAAATTGAGCGATGGGGTATGCGATGTCGTCGTTGTTTCGAACGTGCTCTTTCAGGCATCCGATAAAAAAAACGTTCTGGATGAGGCACGCCGAGTACTCAAGCAGGGTGGAAGACTCATGCTGATCGACTGGACGGCGTCTTTCAATAATATGGGACCGACGACCGAACAAGTGTTTCCTGAAACAGAAGCGCGAAAGCTCGTTGAATCGCTGAATTTCACCTTTGAAAAAACAGTCAATGCGGGAAATTTTCATTATGGTCTTATATTTCGGAAAGGTCTTTATCAGGTGAATAGTACGGAGATGCGGGCATAGCGCTACGTTGTACCTATGAAATTTCAGACGATTCTTCTTACTTTTTTTGGAATAATGGCCGTTGTCGGTCTTCTTGTGTTTGCAACGTCGGATCCTAAAAAGGGTGACACGACCGTTCCTGGGGCTCAGGGGAACGTCGTCATATGGGGTACTTTTCAGGACACCGCGGGTCTTTCGGAGACGATCAAGAAATTTAACGATATATATAAAAAGAATTTTAGTATTTCGTATCAATTTCATGATCCGAAAAATTTCGATAGTGATATCGTTGAGGCGCTCGCAAGCGGAACGGGCCCCGATGTTCTGCTTTTGCCCGATGATCTCATTCTGCGCCATTTCGATAAGATCGAGCTGGTACCGTACACTGCTGTTTCACCGGGTCTTTTTTCATCGAGCTTCATTCAGGCATCGGAGATATATATGCGCGATGAGGGGCTGGTCGCGCTCCCGTTTGCGATCGACCCGATGGTCATGTATTGGAACAGAGATATTTTTACCAATGCATCGGTTACCGAAGTGCCCAAGTTCTGGGATGAGTTCTTGACGCTTACCCCCAAATTCACAAAACGCGACGTACGTACCTCCGAACTTGTTCAGAGCGCAATTTCATTTGGGGAGTATGTCAATGTGACCCATGCGAAAGACATTCTTGCGATGCTCTTTCTTCAGGTGGGTAACCCTATCGTCAAGATGAATGGGAAAACACCCAAGAGCATGGTTGCAAAATCCGATGCCGGTCAATTTGTTGCCGATCAGGATGTTGTTTCTGCCCTCCGTTTCTTTATGGATTTTTCGAATCCGCTCAAAAATATTTTTACATGGAGTCGTGCGCGCAGTGATTCGCGCAATGAATTCATCAACGGAAATCTCGCGGTATATTTCGATTACGCGAGTGCATATAGCGAGATCAAGGCAAAAAATCCACACCTGAATTTTGCGGTCGCACAGGTTCCGGAACCGCGAGGAACGACGGCTGAGGTAACATTTGCAAAGGTGCATGGTCTCGCTGTGCTGAAGACCTCCAAAAATAAAAGCACCGCCTTTGTTGCTATGCAGAAACTGCTCTTTGATGCGAATCCCGCAAAAGACTTTGCTGCGGCGTACAATCTGCCCCCCGTTCGAAGAGACCTGCTCGCGGTTCCTCCGACCGATGCGGCGATGGCGGTATTTTTCGAAGCGGCCATTCGTGCACGTACCTGGCTTGATCCAAAGCCGGAAATTTCCGACAAAGCATTCCAAGCGATGGTCGAATCAGTCTCGTCAGGGAGGAATGACACCGCTACGGCTGTTGCAAAATTGAACACGGAACTTGACGTTGCTTTGTCTCGCTACTAAACTTCACTTATTGCTATGCACAACAGTGTCACTCATCGATTTGTTTCTGCGATATTCCTCGGTGTTTTGATACTCGTGACCCCATTCTCTGTATTCGCAGCTTCACCGTCAACGATCATTCCTTGCGGATTTGACATTAATGGAGACGGTGCGGTCAAAGATCCGAGCCCCTTGGTCTGGGCATCAAATGCTACCACCCCGGGTAATCATGAGGAATGTTATTTTAACGACGTGATCGAGACTGCGCAGAATGTGATCAATTTCCTCATTTTCAAGATCGCAGCACCATTGGGTGCGGTCATGTTCGCCTATGCCGGTTTTCTCTACGTGACCAATCGTGGCAATGAAGGCCAAGTCAAACAGGCGCACGACGTTTTCTTGAATGTGTTCTGGGGACTCATTATCGCACTTGCGGCGTGGGTGACTGTTAATTTCATCCTCGAATTCTTCCTTGGTACCGGATCGTCATTTAATTTCTTGGGGCCATAAATTCATGATACTTATGCAACACTACATAACAAAACCATTAAACCTGACAACGCTCGGACTTTTAATGGGTACGCATACGGCGTCTGCTGCTTCGTCAAGCTATGTAAACCCGATCACTTACGGTGGGATTACCTCTATTCCCGATCTCCTGCTCGCTATCGTCGACCTCGTTTTTCTTATCGGAGTGCCCATTATTGTGATGTTCATCATTTATGGCGGATTTCTCTTTGTGACCGCGGGGGACAATGAGGCGCAGATTGCGAAGGCTCGTACCACCTTCAAGTGGACACTGTTGGGGGCACTCGTGCTGCTCGGTGCGAAAGTGATCGCCGCAGCGATACAGGCGACTATTAGCTCATTGTGATCTGAATCCCAATACCTTTATGAAAAAAACAGCCTTAGTATCTTTCGCCACACTCACCCTCTCGCAACCAAGAATTTCACTTGCTGCATCATGGACACTGCTATCAAATCCGGCTCCCTCAATTCTTACGCTTCAGGATTTTATCTATTGGCTGATCGAGATCATGCAGCTGGTCGGCATACCCGCGCTCGCGTGCTGTATTATTTATGCTGGTTTTCAGTTCGTCACCGCGGGGGGGGATGAAGCGCAGGTGACGAAGGCGAAGATCTGGCTCACGTGGACACTCGTTGGCGGGCTCATTATCCTTGGTGCAAAAGTCATCGCAGACATGGTATATGGTACGGCGATATTATTTTAATATGTATATGAAAAAATTCATCTTTGCGACGCTAGTCTTCTGTTCCCCCCTTATTACTTTTGCCGCTACTACGCCGACGGACTTCAAGAGTTTCGTCGAGTTGCTCTTGGGAGTCTTAAAGAACATTATCTCCATTTTCTTTGCCGCGCTTATCGCCGGACTCGTATATGGTATCGCGCTCTATATGATGAATTCAGATAATGAGAAAAGGCGCGAAGAGATCAAGCCCTATCTGCTGTGGGCCATCATCGGTATCGCGGTTGTGCTTGGGATGTGGGGACTCATCGGTATCTTGAATTCAACACTCTTTGGAGGTTCGTTCGGTATTCCTTTTTTGAGTACGCCCTCATAATTATTTTTTATTTTCATGAGAACAATAAACAAACAGTTCGGTATTGCGACGCTTCTTGGCACTCCATCCCTTGTTTTCGCGCAAGTCACGGACGTCTTTGACCTCGAGGTGCTTGTCTACAATATTTTGGTGAAGGCCGGACAATTTTTCTGGATCGCTGCCATCATGTTCTTTTTCTGGGGCGTCGTAAAATTTATCGGTAATGCGAACGATCCCGTTGAACGTGAAAAAGGAAAGCAATTCATCATTTGGGGGATTATCGCGTTCGTCGTGCTCTTCTCCGTATGGGGAATAGTGCGAATTCTTCTTGTTGATACATTTGGGATTATGCCGGGAGGCGCACCGGATTATGTGGATTCGACTGGCGGCATCCATTAGCTCTTATCGTACAAAAATATGATCATCAGGCATGTGAAGAGGTCGATTTTTGTGATTCCGGGTAACGGAAACAGTAATCCACAGGTATCTTTTTTTTCTATTGCTTGACATCGGTTTGTGCGATAGCATTAAGTTATAGTTTTGGCGGTGTATTTATTAATTATTATCAAATCTATGAAGAAATTTATCATCGGAATGATGCTTGTGGGTCCCGCAGTTGCTTCTGCAGCAACCGTGCTCACCGGTATCGCCGATCTCGTAAACAGCGTTCAGGGTATTATCTCGCTTTTGATCCCATTACTCATGGGTCTTGCGGTCGTTGCGTTCTTTTGGGGCTTGGTCAAATATATCGCTAATGCAAGCGATGAAGCCGCAAAGGAGCAGGGTAAGACGCTTATGATCTGGGGTATGGTTGCGATCTTTGTCATGGTCGCTCTCTGGGGTATTCTTGGTTGGGCTCAGACTCAGCTTGGATTGACTGGGACAATAACCACGTCAACACCACCAGCATTTGCTGTTCCTGGAGTCTAGTCCTGATAAAAATAGGATTACAAAAACCCCCCGAGAATGTTCTCGGGGGTTTTTGTTTGCTCATTCGGATAGTCAATTTTTATTGAGATGCTATAATTTATTCATGTTAAACATTTTTTTTCCAAGCGTAGCAGAAGCAGCTGCGCCCCCGATTCCCGCATCGGTGCTCACTTTCGTCGGCAACATCTCGACGTATATTTTGAATCCTATCATCGCTTTGCTCTTTGCACTCGCGACCGTCTATTTTATCTACGGAGTGGTCGCGTATATCTGGAATCCGGATAATGCGGAGATGCGCGATAAGGGGCGTCTCGGTATGATATGGGGTATCATTGGCATGTTCATCATGGTTGCCGTGTTTGGTATCATGCGATTCCTTATTAGCTCAATAGGCGGCGATATGACGCTGATGAATTATGTCTAAACGATCTTTTATTCTCGGTACGTTTTTTTTCTTACCAACATTTGCACTTGCTCAGACGTCGGTGATCACCATCATGGATGATCTCATTAATCTCATGCAGACCATCATGCCCGTACTGTTGGGTTGTGCGGTTGCGGTATTTTTTTGGGGTGTCGTAAAATTCATTTGGCATGCCGATGATGAGAAGGCGGTGCAGGAGGGGAGGATGTTTCTCGTATGGGGCATGGTGGGTATTTTTGTGATTGTAGCGCTCTGGTCGATCATCGGATTCATCCAAACAGAATTGGGACTTGCACCGCTCGGCGGACTGGGTACCGCGCCTACTATTCAAACAACTGTTCCTATTTAGGGCGTAGGTCTGAATACTTTGTTTTTTAAAAAAAAGACCAAGGCAATCATGCCTTGGTCTTTGCTCTTGTGAGCAAAAGAACGTTCATTGTTTTTTTACGAAGCGTATCTCCTTGATGGCTTGTGCCTGTCCTTTTGCCGGCAGTTGTCCCGGAAACAGTGCAATGTGGAATGTTTCCTGGCTTCCCCACCATTCAAGCCTGAAAGTACCGGACCCCACTTCTGTTCTCCAGTATCCGACGCACTCTTTTTGAATATCGTAGCTACCGGCAACGCAATCTCCGTTAAATGAGATATTGGTACTTGGATCATTAGGATCAAAAACAAGCGTGATGTCGGACACATTCGAAACAGAGCTGCCTGGCAAAAGCGAAACAGTTCGCCCATGCCATCTATCTTGAGGAAGTCTGTAAATGGAGTGCCCGTTCATGTCACTCCAGTAGGCCATCCACAGACCGGCATCTCCTTTCTTTAGTGTGGCATATGTCGCAACGCTTGTTTGCGGTGCCATATTGGCTTTTGCTCCTCGTTCACCTTGCGTATACTGAAAGCCAATATACACGAGAGCACCCGCAACGAGTAATGTGGCAACAAGTCCGTTTCCGGACTCCTTCGGCGTACTAACAACCTTTGCCGTTTCAGTACCTGACTTTCCAAAGAGTTTCTTTCCTCCCCAGATGACGGGAATGAAGTGTGCCACGACCATTGCCAATACTGCAATGATGCCGACGAAGAGTGGTACCCCCCAGGATTCCGACCATTCATGCGCTTTTGCGTTCCAGTATTCATAAGAGAAGTAACCTCCCTTATTATCCTGTCTCGTGTTTGTCGCATTGGTCTTTCCGCCTTTTTCCGTGACCGAGCGGATGGTTTCGTTCCTGCGTTGCTTCTCCCTCTCAATGTAGGGCTGTGCGGCGACCGGTTTTTGTTTGCCGGTGACCTTGTCGGTAACGATGACGAATTGCTCACCGGTCCGCTTATCGATGTGAACATTCTTCTCAATCCACTCGGCTGACGCTTCGTCTGCGGTCTTAATCGAACTTGCGTTCAACTTGGCCTCGATACGAGAAGTTTTGCTTGCGGAGAATTGCGCCCATAATGGTCCTACGTGCTCACGTCCGATTGCGATCGTGAGTACGCTGACAACGATCACAGCAATGGTGAACTTGAAGCAATTATCGTACACTTTCGTGCTGACCGATGCCTTGCCGCTCACAAAGAGCAGTAGTGCCATGATGATGAACATGTGAAGGAAAAGAAAGAATTCCCAACTCAAGTCCCATGGGGCAATGATCGTTCCGACGATGTACACACCGATCCAAAAGAGTGCCAGACTTGCCAGATTGACAATGTCTTTCACTCCGTCGCCGAGCAGTTTGAGCTTCGCTTGATCTTTCGCCTCTCCGGCATGAACCGCTGCGGCCGCGATGATGAGCGGAATGCTCATTTTTGGCGCGATCATGTAATACAGTGACGCAAGACAGATAACTCCGAAGAGCGCTGTTTGCATGCCGTGCATCCCATTCATCAAAAAGATGAAGTTAAGCACGAGACCGCAAACTCCGAAGAGCATTGCGCCGCCGACATATTTGATATGCGCGTCGGTAATGCCCTCGATCTGGCGGTCGTATGCGGACGAGAGGGTCCTTCGACCGAGAATGGCCGAAATTCCCAAAAGGCCGTAGCCTGCTTTTTTCCATAAACTCATGAGATTTCTCCTTGAGACCTATTTCATCGGCTGCTCAGCCGACGTTTTGGTCGGTTGATACGCGTTGATGATGTTGTCAATCTCAGTATCTCTTTGGTACGCTCGGTACTTTGAAGCTCCGAAGTACAAGCCGTAAGCGAGGATGCCGGTGATACATGCTACCACTGCAAACATCTTCAGCAGGCTCGTCGACCTTACCTCTTTCTTGGACTTCACGCTTTTCGATGCAGGAGCATTGCGATAACTCCCCGGCGTGATGAGGCGACCCACTCGCATGAGCGGACCGACCGGAGGTCCCGGCAAATTGGCATTCGGCACACCGATATTTCCGATGAGCACGGTTGCCTTTTCTTTGACCATGTCGAAGGTGATAAGATCGACGGATTCGACCCCGAAGAACGTGCAAAGAAGCTTTTTGAGCTCTACTTGTACCTTGACGAGAAACTTAAGTGCCTCGTTGTTTCCACCCAGCGCCCCCGTACCGCGAAGTAATTCGGCCACTTCGGTGACGTTATCGAGGTTGTCATGGACGTGCTCGGCGATACCGTGCAGGACATTGACCCGAGGATCAATTCCCGTTTTTTCGGTTCGTTTTCCGGCTACAGCGATGACTTTGCCGTCCTTGTCTTTTTTCTCCGGTACTTCGATCGTCGTCACATCGGGGTCCATCACAAAAATTGCGATGCGGAACACTTTCTGCTCTGCCGGAGTCATCGCCTTGATGACGGCCGCGATCTTGGTACGTTCCTGCGGTGTGAGTTTTTCATTCTTTGCTTGCGGGTTTGCAAACATTGACTCGAGCATTTCGCTTTCGTCTTTCATGCTCCCGCCTTTTTCTTCCCATACTCTGACGAGCACAGTGAGAAGAGAAGTAAGAAAACCTACTCCGCCCGTGCCTCCGCCGACGTGAACGCCTCCATGGCTGAACCCGCGAATGAGGTCAATGAGAGAGAATGCAGCGCCCATTGCGCCGACCTTGTCTAAGGTGCTTTCAGAAATAGTCATGGTAGCTCCTAAAAAAACTATGAAAGTGTCAATCTACCCTTACGGATAGTACGAAAATATCTGTCAGCATTATAGCAAAAATAGGGGAAAAGTCAAGGGTTTTGAGAGGAGGTAAGCGGCTAATTCAATATTGGCGATTTTGTCTTTGACTTGGAAAAATATGGTACAATACGAACAAGAGATACAAGATTAGAAACAAAATACGAAATATTTTGGGCTAAAATGAGCAAGGGGTTAATTTTTTTCGGGCTTGGTGAATTCACCACGGCCTTAGCTTTTATTCGCCCTACAATACTTTGCGGCGTAAGCCGGGTGGTGGTGGTTCATCGTTGGTTGTGTTGGTGGTGATTTTTTGGAAAGTGTTTACAAAATATTTTTTTAAAAACCATCATTTTATGATATATCTTCAATGGCGAAAGAGTAACGAATTATGAAAACCTTTCGAAAAAATTTTAAAATATTTGCCCTGCTTTTAATTTCGGTGTCGTTGTACACACAATTTTTCTCTCATGTTTTTGCAACGGATTTATCCACATCACTTATTTCTTATTGGAAATTAGATGAGGTAAGTGGTACGCGAGCAGATAGTGTTAGTTCAAATAATCTGACCGACAACAATACGGTGACTCAAGGAGTTGGCAAACTTGGAAATTCTGCGCAGTTAACTATGGCTAACTCAGAATATTTAAGCATCGTTGATAATCCCAGTTTGAGTATAGGCGGTATAGATTTTACTATTTCTGCATGGGTCTATCTTGATACCAAATCAACAAATATGACGTTTGTTGGAAAATATGGCAGCACCGGAGAATATGCTTTGTATTACGGTGTTAGTTCCGACACGTTTCGCTGTTCTACTTTTCCATCGGTAGATGCATATGTGACTCCAACGGGGGGAGTCCAGATTGGCCAATGGTATTTTCTCACATGTAGCCACAATGCTACCACTCATACTAATACCATAACTGTTAATAATACGTATACCAATACAAGCGTCGCCGGTTCCGAGCCGGCAAATACTAGCGCAGCATTTACAATCGGGAGATTTCAGGCTTCTGGTGCTACAATGTATTTGGACGGGCGCATTGATTCTGTTGGTTTTTGGAAAAAAATACTAACTCCAGATGAGATCACGAGTTTATACAATTCGGGCACAGGGCTTGAATATCCGTTTTCTACTTTTAGCGCCGGCTCAATTAGTTTAATGGAGAAAACAGATTCAAGTATCGATCTTTCATCTTCGGAAGCAACAGGAGGAATAGCACCCTATATTTATCAGTGGTACCGTAGCATAAGCAGCGGTTTTACGCCGGGTGTTGGGAATATTTTAAGCGGACAAACATCGCTCACATTATCAGATACCGGACTATCTCCCGCTACGATTTATTATTACAAGCTCAGGGTTACCGATGGCGTCCCTGCAACCGCAGACAGTTCTGAATTTTCAGTCGTCACCCTTGCGCCACCCGCTACATCATTTACTTTTGCCGGCCCGTCGTCTGGCACGATGGCTACAGCATCCGGTAATTTTATTGTGACGCCTGATGGCGAATATACCGGCACGATTACATCGTCATCAACTGGTGCCGGAACGTTTGCGCCAACTTCGTTGTCGTGGTCCGGTTCGTCAGATGCAAAAACATTCACCTATACACCTACAAGTACGAGTGGGTCTCCTCATATAATAAGCGTGTCAGCAACTCCTGCTCTTACAAATAATTCCGGGACTGTTTCCTTCGCGGTAAATGAGCAAACAACCTACTATCAGATATTGTCAACGGGGCAAAGTCTGGCCGTAGTTTATTATGCTTCACCGCCTATAAGCGTTACGCAGCCTTATAATAATCTTATGCTTACCCCCGGAGTTGAAGGAACAGCTGCTCCGCTCATACCATTAATTGAGTCTGGGCAAGGAGAGGGCGGTAATGTGGAAACAATCTCATCAGGAATGGCCAATAGCCTTCATGCGTATGAAGATCTTCTCAGTCCAATTGTCGTTGGCCTCCATGCACATGGTGGAACTAACTACAGTGGTTTAAAAAAGGGGACATCTTGGTATAACAAGGGTATGACACAGGCAAGTGTAACTAAAACTTACGTTGAGAGTACGCTAGGCGAGCTGTATCGACCCATCGCAGTTACTTCAATTCACGGAGAAAGTGATTATGTGGGTGGTGCCGGAGCAAATTATAAAAGTTATCTTGAAGAATGGCAGTTGGATTATGAAACCGATCTTAATACTCTGACTAGCCGTAACGACACTATCCCATTATTTATAAATCAAATGAATTCCGCGCCAACGGGGGAAATAGCTGAAGCACAATTAAACGCGCATATAGATAATCCCGGAAAAATTATTTTGGTCCAGCCAAAGTATCAATATCATTATCGGTCGGACAAGCTCCATATGGACGTGAATACCCAAGAAAAAAAATGGGAGAGATGTTTGCAAAAGTTATGGATAAAGTATTGTTTGAGGGACAGACTTGGAATCCCCTCATGCCATCATCGATTTTGAGATCGAGTAACGTAATAATCGCCAATTATAATATCCCTTATGGAACATTAGCTATTGATACTGCCAACGTTGCGGAGCGTCCTGATTATGGGTTTGAATTTACACAGGCTGGTGGCAATAGTGTTTCAATAGATTCAGTAGAACTTATAAATAATAACAGTCAAGTAAAAATTACTCTAAGTGATACGCCGACTGGCACAGATCAACATTTGAGATACGCCTGGAGTTGCTATGTTGTTGCATCTTGGTGCGCACAAGCCGGCGATGCTACTGCCGTAGGTGGTAATATTCGAGATACAGATACGAGCGTATCGCCATCTTCAGGCAGTACCGGACTGCCCCTTTACGATTGGAGCGTTTCATTTAATGAATCGATTGTAGTGGGAAATACGTCTCCAACTACAACCGATAATGCTGATGATAATTGGCATAGTTCAGATCTTACTATTAATTTGAACCCGTCTGATAATAGCGGAAGCGGAATAGCGCATACATATTATTGCGTTGACACTAATAATAGCTGCGTGCCAACCACTGAAGGAACAAGTGTTAGTTTGTCGTGTGACTCAGGTTCTAGTTGTCAGCAATATATAAGGTACTACTCAGTAGATAATTTAGGGAATATTGAGAACACAGAATCGTCAAATATCATAAAAATTGATAAACAAAATCCCACCATTAGTGCTGGAGATGATCAAAATAAAGGAGCTACATTTACTCAAGTCGCTGCAGCTTCAGATTCCGGGAGCGATATGAACGCTTCAACTTATCAGTGGGCAAAAGTTTCAGGACCTGGTGCGGTAACGTTTGGAGACGGTACCGCGTCGAGCACAACTATCTCAGTCGATACTAACGGAACTTATGTAATCAGTTTTACTGCCTCAGATAACGTCGGAAATTCCAACTCTCATAATTTTACTTTGATTTGGGACGCCGTCTTAGTAACTCCTGCTGTAACTTCAAGTGGGGGAGGTGGTATGCCAGCAGGTTGGAGTAATTTGCCGATAACGCCGACAGGTGGATTTAAGGTTTTTGTAAATTCCGGATCAAGCACAACGTCAAATAGAAATGTCATACTTGGTTTTAATGCGGGAATGGACATCAAGCAATTGGCGATTTCAATGACTGGAGATTTCACTGATGCCAGCCGAGAAGATTATGTCGCCTTCAAGCTATGGGACTTATGCTCAAAATTTGGCGGTACACTTAAAAATCTAATCTGTCCGGATGGACAATATACCGTTTATGTTAAATTTTACACTGCCTACGGCAGATCATCAGATACTGCTTCAAGCATAATCGTTCTAAGATCGGGTACTACTGTAACGGAAAATTTGCGAATAAATATTTTGCCATTTACTAACCCATTTACTCAATACCGACAATACCGACAAACAAATGCAGACATAAAACGCTTGCAAATTTTCCTCAATTCCGACCCCGATACTCGATTGGCTGATTCGGGTGTTGGCTCTCCGGGTAAGGAAACTGATTATTTCGGCCTCTTGACTTATAAAGCAGTTATAAAATTCCAAGAAAAATATACCGAAGATGTTTTAGCGCCCTGGGGTCTTGTTAGGGGGACCGGATATGTTGGTAAAACCACTTCGGCTAAAATAAACGAATTGATGGGAAATGAATGATCATCATGAATCTATCCATGATGATTACGTAGAGACTGGCGTGCAAGATTTGGGCTACCTGTCAGATTAAGAAATCTTCAAAAATACAGGAGAACGGCTTCAAGTCCTCTCGCGCGACTGAAGCAGCGACCAATTTTTCTTAGCAGTATTCTGCTCTAGAAAAATGAAGTACTCTCTGTGGTGCGACCAATTTTTCTTAGCAGTATTCTGCTTTAGAAAAATGAAGTACTCTTTGTAGTATTCAGTCGCTCTGGGCACACAAAAACCGCTTACGCGGTTTTCTTTGTGCCCAGGAGAGGACTTGAACCTCCACCTCTTGCGAGACCAGTTCCTAAGACTGGCGCGGCTACCAATTACGCCACCTGGGCAGGGTGTAGGGCTATAGTACTGGAATTTGGATAAAAGGGAAGTGGAAGAATAAACCGACATCAGTTGGGTTCTCATAGACTTGTTCGCAAGTGCGAAATCACACCGATGCCATTGGGGACACGAAGACAAGCTCTGCATGTTGGGTTTCGTATTTTGAAGACCTGCATGCGCAGGCATGCGAAATATACTCAGTCTTTTGAAATCTCACGGCAGGAGTTTCGACGCCTACTGCGTCAGTACCCGTTTCCCATTTCCTCATGATATGAATCATTCAGAAATATGGGAGAACGGCTTCGAATCCTGCCAGAAGTGCCGCAGGGCACTTCTTCGGGGGCACCATAAAAAAATCCGCTTGTCGCGGATTTTTTTATGGTGCCCCCGGCAGGATTCGAACCTGCGACCGTCTCGTTAAGAGCGAGCTGCTCTACCAACTGAGCTACGAAGGCAATTTTCCCTAACTTCGCTATCATAGCAAATCAAGGAAGATTCGCAATAGATTCGAACACTGGGGCTAATTTACGTTTGATGAAACGTCACCTATTCGAGATCTTCTTTTGGCTATCAAAACAAGTAAAGCATAGACAAGAATGTATGTGGGAATGCAAAAGATCACCACATCTACAAGCAAATTTTTTATATTGGTTTCACGAACACAAAGCCCCATGCATGCATATGGAAAAGGTATGCCTACGGGGCAAGAGTTTCGCCAAAGGCTATTCCTCGAGTTGTGTATTCAGAGCGCTGGTTCGCTATTTCTTTCTCAGCAAAATAATTCGAAACAGTAACTATTATCAGAAATGAAACAACGATTGAGAGAGTCAGTGATGCGACGATCTTTTTATTCATTGACTCATTTTACACTATTAACGTGGGAGGTTCGATCTTTGCTGGGTCAGCACCCCATTTCGATTTTCTCAGAATAGGAATTCTTCGCAAATAACGAAACGGGCTTCGACTCCCACGCGAAAGCAAGGCAGCTTGCTTTCTCCCGGGCACAAAGTAAATAAATCCCATCAGGGATTTATTTACTTTGTGCCCGGGGTGGGAGTCGAACCCACATGCCTTGCGACGGGAGATTTTAAGTCTCCTGTGTATACCATTTCACCACCCGGGCAGCATTTGTTCATGGCTAAATCATTTTGTTGCAAAATGATCGCCCGAACATTTTGCAACAAAATGTTTTAGGGAGGCGTAGACCGGAATCGGACCGGTGCATGTAGATTTTGCAGATCTATGCGTTACCACTTCGCCACTACGCCATAGCGCAAACTATACCAATTATTTTTGCGAAGTTCCAGTTTCTTGCTCACCGTCAACAAGTTCGAGGAGCTCTTGGATGCGCTGTCGATTTTGCTCGCCGAAATCAGGTGAAAAATGTATCTTCGGAAGAATGCGGATTCTGCTGTGTGCTTTGATGTATTCTTTGAATTCTGTCGTCATGCGATTAGCAAAAATGAGTGCCGCCTTTTCTGCTTCTTTGGGAAGAACAGATAACAGTATGTCGACGCGTTTCTGGTCGTCAGAAAGAATCACGCGCGTGACGGTGATAAGTGAAGTTCTGTTCGATTGACGCGAAAGGAAATCCGCGGCGAGATCCTTGAGCATGAATTCCTCACGCTGATGTTTGAGCTTACTCATATTTTGCAGTGGAACTTACTCAAATGGATGAAATTCGCGACGCGGGGAAGGGGACGAGGAAGACATATTCCGATATGTTGACCGAGTCGCTGGGGACCCGCAACAAAGAAGTTCGCCATTTGGGAAAGTTCCATCATGTTATTGTTTTTTGACAATAATATAGGGGATAAGCACATCGCGTTCAGCAAGGGTGAATTTGGATTCTACCTGAAGCCCGCATTCATGGCCCTCAAGAACTTCGGCCGCCTTCACTTTTTGTGACTGCAGTTCAACGACCTTTCCTTCCCCAATCTCAACCTCGCGGCGCATGATCTTCACCCTCGCACCGTTGACCATTTTTCCCGATAGAACGGCGCCACCGACAACCTGAAGATTTTTTTGTTGGCTGAAACAGCGAATGATGCGGAATTCTCCGAGTCTTTCTTCCATTTCGATATGCGGCGCGCGACGCTTGATCTCTTCCTCAAGCCATTCGGTTAGCTTATAGATGACGTCAAATTGATGGATGGTGACATCGGTGCGTGCAGCGAGATCGATCGCAGGCGTGTCAGCCTTTGTGTGAAAAGCGATCACGACGGGATTGTTCGTTCCAAAGGCAAGTTTGATGTCGCTTTCATTGACGGCCCCGACGCCCTTTTGGATGACCTTTAATATGACCCGCTCATGTTTCAGTTTTCCTATCTCGGAAACAATAGCTTCAAGCGACCCAGCAACATCGGCACGGATGATGATGGGAAAGAGCACTCCATCAGCCGGTAACGAGTCTTTGACAACGATCTTTTTAACGAGATTTGCTTGTCCCACCAAGGCCTCCGCCCCTTTTTTGTTTTCCAGTGCAGTGAATTCTGCCCCGACGTTCGGTACGGCAGTCCATCCTGAAAGGAGAATTGGGGACGAGAATGTTGCCGATTCCAGAGGTTTTCCCAAGAAGTTCTCGATCGCGCGTACGGGCGTCATTGCCCCTTCGGCAACGACGAACATCCCTTTGTTTAATGTGCCGTCAGTGATCACGACGGTCGCAATAATACCCTTTTTAGGATCCATCTTAGATTCAATGATCACACCTTTTGCGGGGATGCTTGTATCACCGGTGAGTTCGTTCATTTCTGCGATGAGCAGCATCATGTCGAGCAGCTCCGGAACTCCTTGCCCTGTTTTTGCGGAGATCAGGACAAAGGGAATGTCGCCGCCGTATCCCTCGATATATATCTCAGCTTCTGCGAGTGTCTGTTTCGTTTTCTCAATATTCGCATTTGGCTTGTCAATCTTGTTGATTGCTACGATGTAGGGGATCTTCGCCTCTACGATCGCCTTGTGCGCCTCTATCGTTTGAGTCTTTACTCCATCTTCCGCAGATACGACGAGTACGGCAATGTCGGCAACGCGTGCCCCGCGTGAGCGCATACTTTGGAATGCTGCGTGCCCCGGCGTGTCCAAGAAGGTGATCCTCTTTTCCGTTTCTTTTGCGTCCTTGTGGGTTACCTCATATGCGGAAATATGCTGGGTAATACCACCCGCTTCAGTAGCTACGATATTCGTTTTCCTGATGTAGTCCAAAAGCGTCGATTTTCCGTGGTCAACGTGACCCATAATGACGACGATTGGCGAGCGTTCTACGGATGATGTTGTGTTTTTTTCAGCCATAATTGCAATATGGCGATACTACCACACAATATTAATAGTGTCGAGAAACCACGGCTCAACAACAAACTTATTCAGCTATTTGAGTACTTCTTTCTCTTCCTCGCTCAATTCGAACTCAGATGTTCGGTTGACAACCGGTTTTGCAAAAATGCTGACCTTTTCACGTGAGTAGAGAGAAGAAAGTACTGCTCCGTTGCCTTCTTCATCAAGAAACGCAGTGGCAAAGCTCTGGTTTCCTCCGGAGCCGGTGCCATGAAATGGGTTGAAGCGGAGCATGCGCACGCCGTGAAGCTTTTTCTTCATTCGCTTGTCGATCTCATTGATCTCGGTTTCCACCGCTTGTTTGAATGCGAACAGTTCGCCGAGATCTTTCTGATTCTTGGTGATAGTGTCTTCGAGTGAAGATGCGTCACTCCCTCCGACGAGTTTGGCAATGCGTCGCTCGAGCAAGATAAGCCATACAACGAGGACGATAATTGCTATTCCCAGAATTACAATGGTGATGAGTGATGGTGTCATGCAGTACATAATAGCCCAGCTTCCCAAATTTGCAAAAAACACCCTTTCGGGTGCTACTTGGCTTTGGGTACCTTCACCCACCTGAAGGTTTGACGACATACCGGACAATCAAACTCACCTTTTGCGCTCCCGCCGCGTGTGGGCGTCCGCATCATCCCCTGGTGTGCACCATTGCAGCCGCTCAATATCCTTTTTGCTCGCTCACTTTTGAGTGCTTTCACTGAAACTCCTCGTACTATTTTGTCCTACCCCAATGCTATCAACTGCGGACTATTATGCAAAAAAATAAAAAGGACGGCATGCCGTCCTCGTGTCTCATCGAAGTACGAACTCTTTCATAAAATATCCAAAGAGATCGCCGACCCAGTGCTGGTATGTCGAAAAATAGAACGTAGTCCACGCGATGATGATTGCGATAATTGCGTAGACAAATGCTAACGCGTCACCGTTTTTGTTGGTGCGGATCAACGTGATGATGACAGCGCATACCGAAAGCCATGCAAGTGCCGAGGACTTGAGCCAGAACCCTGCGCAAAGTGCAACCACGAGCGTAATCACGATTGACCAAATCATAAATTTCCTTGAAATGAAAGAAGTATCCTTGCCTCAGGTTACGTATTCAAAATATATTGTCAAACAAGGCGTTGCATCATAGACTGAAAAATACATGAAACGCATTTATCTTGATCATGCCGCCGCGACACCTGTCTCAACCGAGGTGCAGAAAGCAATGGCCCTATACTGGGGAGAAACGTTCGGTAACCCATCATCGATCCACGAGGAGGGTGTTCTTGCTAAGAGTGCCATGGCGAATGCCCGAAGGTCTATTGCAGAAGAACTTGGGGTGCATGCCGATGAAATAATTTTCACGGGAAGTGCAACAGAATCCTGTAATTTGGCGCTCAGGGGAACGGTGATGTCGTGGAGGCAGAATCATCCCGAGCAAACCCCTCATATTGTCGTCTGCGCGATCGAGCATGATGCCGTGCTCGCTGCGGCACGCGCATTGGAGAGGGAAGGTGCAACGCTTTCCATTATTTCCGTTGATAAAGAGGGTATTATCGACATTGATGAATTGCTTCGTGCGATAACCAAGGATACGGTGATCATTTCAATCGGGTACGCGAACAATGAGATCGGCGTTGTGCAGCCGATCCGAGCAATTGCACGTGCGATACGCAATTGGAAAAAAGAAGTACGAGGGACGTCTCGCGACGTGCGTGCGGAGGGCGATGATTGCTACCCCCTGTTTCATACCGATGCGTGCCAGGCGACAAATTATCTTGAGCTTCGAGTTCCGCAGCTTGGCGTCGATCTTATGACATTGAATGCGGCAAAAATTTACGGACCGAAGGGGATTGGGCTCCTTTTTGTCGGACGAACGATCCCCGTTTATCCGTTGATCACGGGTGGAGGTCAGGAGAGGGGATTACGTGCAGGGACTGAGAACATTCCGCTCATCGTCGGATTCGCGGAGGCGCTACGGATCGCTGCGTCCGAAAGAAGGAATGAATGCGACCGCCTCATGCAACTTCAAGATTATTTGATCGCGGAACTTCAAACGCAGGAAGATGTGACCATTAACGGCAGTCTTACGTCACGACTTCCCAATAATATAAATATTGCTCTCCGTGGTGCCGATCATGAATTTGTTACGATCGCACTCGATGCGAAGGGTATAGCCGTTTCAACCAAGAGTGCATGCAATGAAGCAGATGCGGAACATTCTCACGTACTGATGGCGCTTCAGGCCGCAGGGCATGACGGAGAGCCAAGCGGTCTGCGCATCAGTCTTGGGCGGAGCACAACAAAAAAAGATATCGACCTCTTTCTTTTCGCGCTTCTGGAGATCCGTAAAACACTCGTTGTTGCATTGGTATAGGAATCGTATAATGGTTGCATATGCTGATTCCTCTTTTTGCGTATTGGGTCATAGGAGTAACGAGCTTTACGTTGCTCGGAAGCTTGTATGCACGCAGGCTGGGAAGTTCGGACCTCTTGGTCGGACTGTACGTTGCGTTCGTACTGATGTCACAAATACTCGCGACCAAAGTTGCTTCGTTCGATCTCGGCAGCATGGGTTTGTTCACCACCTCAGCGGGAGTATTGGTATTTTCTGTGACATTTCTGCTTACCGATATCGTCAATGAACGATTCGGACGCAAGGCAACGCAGCGCATGATCTTCATTGCGCTCATTGCTCAGATGGCGATGGTCTTCTTTCTCTGGCTTGGTGCACAGTTCGAACCTCATCCGTTTTGGAGTGAACAAGGAAAATATTGGGATAGCCTCTTTGTCGTTGTTCCCCAGATGACCATCGCATCATGGGTCGCCTTTTTCATCTCGGAAAATATCGATGCGTATATCTATGCGTGGTTCAAAGAACGTACCCATGGAAAACATTTATGGTTACGCAACGTTATCTCGACGATTCCCGCACTAACGATTGATAGTGTGCTTTTTGTTTTTATTGCATATGTTGGTGTGAGTATGGAACTTATGTTGGCGCTGATCTGGGGGCAGCTCGTACTCAAGTGGGTCGTGGGATTGCTCAACATCCCGTTCATGTACCTTAATTATTTTATTTTGACACACGGGAAAGAAAGTCTTGATCGCGAATTGTGGGGAAAAGTCATGACCGAATAGTATGTTAGAATCGGTATGATCATTAAAATATTTTTATAATTAACAGAGCAATTATGTACACAGCAAAAAAGTTCGAGTATCTTTTGGGGACAAAGGGTTTTAGCGACGCATTACTGAAAAATCATTTTGGTCTCTATGAGGGTTATGTCAAGAATACGAATGCGCTTGTTGAGAAATTAAATTCATTATCTGCAGATGGAGCATTCACAACTCCCGAATATGCTGAACTCAAGCGGAGATTCGGGTGGGAGTATGATGGCATGCGTTTGCACGAACTTTATTTCGGAAATATGGCTTCCATGGGAAAGATGATAGCCGAAGGGCATCCTCTCATGCAAAAGATTATCTCAACCTGGGGAAGTGTGGGTGCATGGGAAAAAGATTTCAAGGCTACGGGTGCAATGCGAGGTATTGGTTGGGCAATGCTCGTTCACGATAAGGAGTCCGATGCGCTCTTCAACGTATGGATCAATGAACACGATACGGGGCATTTGGCCGGCGCGACACCGCTTTTGGTGATGGATGTTTTTGAACATGCGTTCGTGCTTGATTACGGGGTAAAGCGTGCTGATTATATTGAGGCATTCTGGGCTTCGATCGACTGGGAAGTCGTTTCTCGTCGTCTCTAGGCTGTCTTTTTAGCATAAGCCGTCCCACCATGGGGGCGGATTTTTGTACTCGATACTTTATTTATAATACGATATACTGTTCTCATGGATGAGCTCAATAACAAACAGATGATCCTTCTCACGATGCTTACCTCATTCGTGGTTTCTGTTGGCACGGGAGTGATCACCGTTGCTATGCTCGAAGAGGCACCGCCGACGCTGACGCAAACAGTCAATCGCGTAGTAGAGCGCACGATCGAACGTGTCGTAACAGGATCGAGTACCCCGGAAAGTTCGACGGTAAGGCCGGTCACAACTATCACGAAGGAGGTAACCATCTATGCCAAGGAAGACGATTTTATTGTTGCTGCTGTGGAAAAAAATCAGCCTCGTATCGCGCTCATCTTTGCTGCGGCAGAGGCGACAGGCACTCCTCCGCTCGCAACGGGATTTGTGGTATCTCGTGATGGTGTGATTGTTGCAGACCAAAAGAGCATCTCCGTTGAGTCTGTTGTACTCGCCAGCTATCGCATTACCATCGGAGAGAGATCCTATCTGGCGGTACCGATCAAGCACGATGCGATCGGGAAGACTCCGCTCGCGTTGCTCAAGATCAGTGACACGATACCTTCCGATATATTCGATTCCGTGACCTTTGGGCGGCAGACTGATGCGAAAATAGCGCAAACGATCATTGCGTTGGGTGGAGCGGACGGAGCGGGGGTTTTTAAGGGGACACTTTCGAAATTCCATTATACGAAAAGCGAAAGCACGACGACCCCCGACCACGTCACCGCGATAGACACGAATCCAAAGATTCCGGAGGATTATGCCGGCGCTCTCGTGGTCAATCTCGATGCACAGGCGGTTGGTATTGTGGTGAATCCTCTGGTGGGGACAGGTCTGGCAATCTATCCGGCATCGCGCATCCTTGAGCTTGTTACCGCAGTTTCATCAGGTGTTGCACAGTCCACACCCACTTCGGGGGAACCCAAGGATATCGTGAGCGCATCGTAGTGTTGACAATAGAAAGATATATTGTATTGTAGCGGTTATCAGACAAAAAGTATTATATTCAACCGTAAACTCATATGCCACCATTCAATAATTTCACCACAAAAGCGAGAGATGCGATTAGGCGTGCCCACGAGCTCGCCATTGAGCGTGGGCAGACTCATGTCACACCAGTCCATCTTTTGGCGGGTCTTGTGCTCCAGGATGAGAGTATGGTTCTGTCTATTCTCGAGAAGCTCGATATCGATCCCGTCATCATGACGGAGACGATCATCGAGACTCTTGAGGAGGGAAATCAGCCGAGCAGTCAGACCGCCTCGTCCTATCAGCTGTATCTTACTCCCGAGCTCGCACAAGCACTTGAAGCGTCGCAAGCGGTTGCAAAGGAGTTGAGCGATCAATTCATTTCAACCGAGCATCTTTTTCTTTCGCTCATGAACGTCCCGTCAGGTGCGCAGGAGATCATAGCGAAATTTCGCATCGATAAAGAAAGTGTTTTGCGCGTACTCTATGAGCTGCGTGATAGCGGAAATGGCGAAGGCGAAGGGCAAAAGAAAATGCGCGCTATCGGAAAGTACACGCGCTCGCTCACGAAGCTTGCCAAGGAAGACAAGCTCGATCCCGTCGTTGGCCGAGACGAAGAGATCAGCCGTATCATTCAGATTCTTTCTCGTCGTACAAAAAATAATCCCATACTCATCGGTGAGGCAGGAACGGGAAAGACCGCAGCCGTTGAGGGTCTTGCACAACGTATCGCAAAAGGAGATATTCCCGAATTTTTGCGGGATAAGGAGCTTGTTTCACTTGATCTTGGTCTCCTGATCGCGGGTACGAAATACCGCGGAGAATTCGAGGAGCGCCTGAAGGCCATCATGAAGGAGATCGAGAGGTCTGAAGGAAAGATCATTCTTTTCATCGATGAGATCCATACTATCGTCGGAGCCGGTGCGGCAGAAGGGGCAATGGATGCCTCAAATATGCTGAAACCTGCACTTGCGCGAGGGGAACTTCGCGCGATCGGTGCGACCACACTTAAGGAGTATCAAAAATATATCGAAAAGGACCCGGCGCTTACGCGACGTTTTCAGCCGGTCTATATCAACGAACCCTCGATCGAGGATGCGGTGGCTATTTTGCGCGGACTCAAGGAGAAATACGAGATATTTCACGGCGTGAAGATCACCGATGACTCTATCTTGGCGGCAGTGAATCTGTCGAGCCGTTATATCTCCGATCGTTTTCTTCCCGACAAGGCGGTCGATCTTATCGACGAAGCCGCATCGTCACTGCGCATCGAATTGGAAAACAAGCCAACGATCCTTGAGCAGACACATCGCAAGATCATGCGCCTGGAAATTGAAAATGAAGCCTTGAAACAGGAGTCCGAAGGCGCTGCGGGGAAAAAGGCAAAGGACCGCATGAAGATCATCAGCAAGGAGATTGCTGATCTCAAAGAAGAAACGCGTGAATTTGAATTAAAATGGAAGAATGAAAAAGAGCTTGTGTTAGCACTCCGCAATATCAAAAAAGAGCTTGAAACATTTCGACTCGAGGCTGAAAATGCTGAATTGCGTAGTGATCTTGCGAAGGCGGCAGAGATCCGTTATGGGAAAATTCCCGCACTGGAAAAATCGCTGATCGAGAAAACCGCCAAGTTAAAAAAATTGCAAAGCTCACGGCGGATATTGCACGAGGAGGTGACCGAGCCGGACATCGCCAAAGTTGTTTCGAAATGGACCGGAGTTCCTTTGTCGCGCATGCTTGAGGAAGAGGCATCCAAGCTGAACCGCATCGAGGACGAGCTGCGCAAGCGCGTGGTCGGGCAGGATGCGGCCATCCAAAAGATCGCCGATGCTATCAAGCGTTCGCGTGTCGGCATCGCCGACCCGGGTCGACCGATTGGATCGTTCCTCTTTTTGGGTCCAACAGGAGTCGGTAAGACCGAACTTACCAAGGCGCTTACGGGATTTCTCTTCGACGATGAGAAGTCGATGATCCGTGTTGATATGTCCGAATACATGGAGAAATTTGCCGTTTCCAAGCTGATCGGAGCTCCTCCCGGCTATGTGGGCTATGAAGAGTCAGGCAATTTGACTGAAATGGTGCGCCATCGCCCGTACTCCGTCATTCTTTTCGACGAAATAGAAAAAGCCCATCCTGAGGTATTCAACATCCTGCTTCAAGTCTTAGACGATGGACGACTCACTGATTCCAAGGGTCGCGTTGTCAACTTTAAGAATACCGTCATTGTGATGACTTCCAATATCGGAAGCGAATTCATCGACAAGATGCAGACGATCGGCTTTGGTAATGCGAACGATGCGGAGGAATATACCCAGACCAAGGACAAGGTGATGCTTCGGTTGAAAGATTACTTCAGACCCGAGTTTCTGAATCGTCTCGATGACATCATCATGTTTGATATTCTTTCTCCTGAAGCGCTGAAGAATATTGTCACGCTACAGGTTGAAAAACTTCGTGAACGATTGCTCACGAAAGAAATCAAGCTGGTCATCTCGAATGATGCGCTCGGCTATCTTGCAAAGGCCGGATACAATCCGCAGTATGGTGCGCGGCCGCTTCGCAGACTGATCCAAGACAAGATCCTCACTCCGGTCGCTTCAGCGATCATCAGAGAACGTATGATGTCCGGGGGGTTAGTCACTGTCGGAATGAAAGGCGAAGAGATCGACATCAAGGTGGACAAAAAGAGAGAACCCATTCGCTCAAAAGTGAGAGTGAAGTCCAATGTGAAGGTGTAATAAAGAAAAACCGGCGAACGCCGGTTTTTCTTTGAGCAGAGTCGCTGGGTCATTATGGTCACAGCTCATCGTTTTGAATTGATGATCGAGATCCTGGTAAAGATGTGTCTCTGTAACGATATGTTGTCGATCAGGTACGACATAGTGGAGTCCGGCTGTTCGCACTATACTTTTTGATATGATAAAATTTGATCATGAAAAAAAATGTACTACTTGCGCTTGCCGCGCTCGTGTTCGCCGTCATTTTAGGGTTTATGTTTTGGTTTTATTTCGGTACTTCTCAAAAGGGGACCGACAACACATTATCAGGAAGTGATACAAATGCCACACCGGCAGAGGCGGTACCCGCCGAATCTTTTGGTGGAGATATTTATCAAAAAACTGGTGCATCCAATCCAGTCGAAAAGATGCCTGATACGAATCCGTTCGAAAAAACGGTCAATCCGTATACCGACACTTATCAGAATCCTTTCTAGCGATATGAAAAATTTTCACATGAAGAATGTGCTCGCAGGACACATTGCAGTGCTGATCGTTTGTGCGGGAATATTCATGAGCTCGGTGATCGTTGCGTTTGCGGCACCCGAACTCGGGCCATGGCAGTCGTACATCAAGTCGGGAAAAACATTTTACGTGAATTTTGATACAGCCAATTTTGATGATTCCGGCTGGAAGGGTTCGAGCGACCCCATGGGAACGCTCATGGCAGGAAAAATATATACGATTCGATACACTGCCGCCGACATGAACTGGAGCGTCAGTGGTTTCAACGAGGGTACAAAAGGGATATATTCCACTTCGTATCAGACGCAGCGTCCCGATGATATGAGGTTGAATTTGTGGGGGCGCGTGTATACGTTCACCAATGACGGTGTCGTGACCGATAGTGTGTTTGGTGCGGTCGGGCATCTGCAGCGATCGGAAACTGAGAAGAATAAATTTCCCATCACTAAGCTCGGAAATTGTAAGGACCAGTCGTCCTGCAAGACGTACTGTGATGACAAGGCGCACATCGTAGCGTGTACGGATTATGCGGAAGAAAATGGCATGATCTCAAAGGAAGAGGCTGCTCGCGCGAGGGAGTTTGCCGATGTTCTCCGAGGAGACGGTCCCGGTGCATGTAAGGACCAAAAAACATGCGAGGCGTACTGCAATGGAGTCGCGCATTTGGATGAATGCCTCTTATTTGCAGAACGACACAACCTGATACCGAAAGATGTATTGCAGGACGCGAAACGGATATCCAGAGTACTTGCAGAAGGCGCGACGCTTCCGGGTGGCTGCACAGACAAAAAATCATGTGAATCATATTGCGCTGATACGACCCATGCTGATGAATGTCTCACGTTTGCCGAGAAAGCAGGGTTCATTGATCCAAAAGATGTCGCAGAGTCGCGCAGAGTACTCCCATTTATGAAGTCGGGTGAAACTCCCGGAAAGTGCACAACAAAAGCGCTTTGTGAAGCATATTGTTCCGAAAGTGATCATGCCGATGAATGTGTGAACTTCGCCGAGAAAGCAGGGCTCATTTCAAAGGAAGATGCCGAGATGGCGAGGAAGACCGGCGGAGAGGGTCCCGGTGGGTGCCGTTCTCGTGAAACTTGTGAGGCGTATTGTAATGATACGTCGCACCAGGAAGAATGTTTTAAGTTTGCCGAAAAGTATGGCCTCATTCCAGCCGAGCAATTGAAAGAGATCAAAGATGGAATGGGTCAATTGCGTGCCGGTTTGCCGCAGCTTCCTGAAGAAGCGCGTGTATGCCTAAAGGAAAAATTAGGAGAAGAAGCGCTGGCAAAGATATCAGAAGGTACGTTCATGCCCACACAAAATATGGGTCAGTTGATCAAGGGTTGCATGGCAGATATGATGCCTAAGATAAAAGAAAAGATAAGTGCAGCGATGGATATCGCAACACCCGAGGCAAAAGCCTGTATCGAAAAAGGGCTTGGGTCGAGCGGGCTCGATAAGATGCTTTCGGGTGGGGAAATGGATGCGCAAAGCGGAGATATCGTGAGAAAGTGTTTTGAGTCCATGCGTGAGAGCGGAATGCAACAGGCGCGCGAAGGTCTTGAGAAGATGCCGCCGGAAATGCGCGCATGTATCGAAGAGAAACTTGGAAAAGATGTCGTAGAAAAGATCATGAATGGAGACGGCATCGAGCTTTCTCCCGACATGGGGAATGCATTTCAATCATGTGCGGCTAATGCGACTGCAATAATGGATAAGATGCTCGAGCAGGCGCCAGCGGAAATGCGTGACTGTATCAAGTCGAAGATCGGTGATGTTTCTACAATACGAGGACCGGAAGACGTACAGCCGTTTATCGCTGAGTGCATGCAGAGTTTTAGACCTGCCGGAATGCCAGCGGGTATTCCTAAGGAGGGCATCCCCGAAGCAGGTTATCGTCCCGAGGGAGTTCCAAAGAGCGGAGAGCTTCCCGCAGGAATTCCGACCGGTATGATGCCTCCTGCTGGCGCGTCGGGTGGCGGAATGCCCGCAAATGTCTGCGAGAATTTCAAACTCGCACCGTCGTGTGATTATGTTCCCGAGAATGTACGTGACTTATGTAAGCAATGTAAGAGTGGTGCTATTTAGAGGGCATATATCTGGACACCATACGTAAAACCGACCATAGGGTCGGTTTGTTCGCAAGTAAACAATGTCGCCCATTTTTTCACGATGCAAAGCCATCGCTCAAAAACATGGGAGAACGGCTTCGAATCCTGCCGGAAGCCATATTGAAAGGGCAGGAGTTTCTTCCATTACATGGACAGTACACCCTTCGAATCTCGCATCGCTTGAGGACAAGCTCGCTACGATAAACTCAGGGTCTTCGAATCCTGCCCGCAAGCTTCGCTTGCTCTACGCATAATAAAATGAGCATCCCTCGGAAGGGATGCTCATTTTATTTGGTGCGTAGGGCAGGATTCGAACCTGCGTAGCCCATAGGACGATAGATTTACAGTCTATTGCGATTGACCGCTCCGCCACCTACGCATTTGTGAATGCAATATAACAGCTTCGTCTTTATTTGTAAAACACCGTTTCGTCGTATTGCTGTCATAGAATGATTCGCCATCGCCGTGCTTTCGGTTGCGACATCCCTCTGTATTGCAATCGGTGCATAGCTATTCAATCGCATTGAGGCCTAAAGTCTGCTCCATATCGTTTGTTCAGTGTTATGATGTTGTTATGAAATATGCAGAGAATTTACGTACATGGATCGAGGTCGACAAACGCGCGATAGCGAAAAATTATCGTACGTTTCGGAAGTTGATCGGGAAGAAGACGATGATGATGGCGGTGGTGAAGTCGAATGCGTATGGGCACAATCTGCATGAATTTGCGCCGGAAATGGTGCGCCTCGGCGCTGACTGGCTTGGTGTTGATTCGATCACCGAAGCGATGGCGTTACGAAAAAATGGAATCAATGTACCCATCCTCGTTCTCGGTTTCACGTTGCCTTCACTTTACCGTGACGCGAGAAAACACAACATCAGTATTACGATATCTTCTTTTGCTCAGTTCAAAGAGGTGTGCAAATTACCACCGTCAAAAAAACCACTCCTCGTACACATCAAGGTCGATACCGGAATGCATCGTCAAGGATTCCAGATGGAAGAAGCACTAAAGCTACTTCGTGAAATTGCTCAAACTCCACTCCGTATTTTTCGTGTCGAAGGTCTGTACACCCATTTCGCTGAAGCAAAAAACCCGAGGAATAGCGATGCTACGAAACGGCAAGCGGCTGAATTTGAAAAGTGGAAAGTATTATTCTATGAAGCGGGGCACGACCCGATCTGTCATGCTGCGGCAACGGGCGGCGCGATGCTTTATCCGAATACGCATTACGATATGGTACGCATCGGTATTGGCTGCTATGGGCTCTGGCCGTCTGATGAGGCGAAGTACCATCTGTCGCGGTCGATCGCCCTGTATCCCGTACTTGCCTGGAAGGCCGTTGTCGGCGAGGTTAAGGAGGTAAAGAAAGGTGAGCGCGTGGGGTATGACTCTACGGAGATGCTCCGGCGCGATTCGCGGCTTGCGGTGATCCCTGTTGGGTATTGGCACGGAATACCAAGGATGTTGTCGAGCAAGGGAAGGGTACTCATCGGGGGGAAAAGCGCCGGCATTGTCGGGCGTGTCGCTATGGACATGATCGTGGTCGACGTGACCGACATTCCGAACGTGCGCATGGGGGATGAAGTGGTGCTCATCGGCAAACAAGGCAAAGAGCTTATCGAGTCCTCTGAAATGGCTCAATTTGCCGCTACGACGCATTATGAGGTGGTGACGAGGCTGAATCCACTCATCAAGCGATTTTACGTTATTTAGGGTCTGTTATTTGGTGGCCCTACTTGCCATTTTGAGGGGTATTTGGTAACCTGCTAACACCTAACAAGACCCATATGTCACAAGATAATCTCATACAGCTTAAACACAAGGAAACAGGCGAGGTCTACTGGACCAGCAAGAATAAGAAGCTCGTCACGCGCAAGATCGAACTCAAGAAATACAGCGCAAAACTCCGCAAGCGCGTCACGTTCAAAGAAGCAAAGAAGTAATCAAAAAACCACCCCTCGGTGGTTTTTTGTTGAAGCAATACCCGTTGCGTGTTATATTCTCCCATACAGGGCCTATAGTTTAGCGGTAAAATTCTTCTCTCCAAAAGAAGAGTCCGAGGTTCGACTCCTCGTGGGCCCGCAAAGACGAAATAACTGCGAATGCAGTTTTTCGCTTTGCGGGAGACGGAGCTGATACCGAGCTAGCAAGCGAGGTTGCGAGTCGGGGTCGCGGAAATTTCCGTGCGACGGCGAGGAAATTATCTGTGACCGCAACGAACGGTACTGCGATCGATTCCTCGTGGGCCCGCTGATTTCTCTCCTTGCGCAAACCCTAAGGCATGTTAGCGTGAACGTAGAGGTTTCTTTGAAGGGGGAACGCAATGAAGCATATTGCACGAGCGATAGCCGCTTTGTTCATGGTGCTCCTTTTTGGAAGCACATTTGCCGCACCGGCTACGGAGTACACGTCCGTTCGCGCGGAGTGCCGGAAGAATCATAAACAAAAGCTGTGCAAGAAGGTAAAGAAGCCCCAACGGTCCGGAAAGCACAAAGTGAGACAGAATAAGCTGCCACCGGTTGCCGATCCATCTCGAGTGCCGCTTGGTGCGAAGCTATTGCTTTCCTCGAAGCAAGAGGCGATACGTGATGCATTTTCGGAATGCATCCGCCATGTGACTGAGACGAATCGCACTGGAGCTGTAGTGGATTTCGTGTTTCGAGAGCAGACCGCACGCGAGGAAAACGGACTCAGGGCCTTTTGGTCCGCACTGCGCGGATCCACGGCGCATCATGGGCATGAAGTTTGTCTCGCGCGCACATTTCGGCTTCGAGGATATCGCGATCTCGCGGATATCCGACGTGAAGCGGGAGGTCAGCTTGTGGAGATATCGTCTCCTTACGTTGAAGTGGTGTCAAAAGAGATCCCTCCCGACAGGAGGTTCACTCGTCCATGGGTGCGCGATTATATCGCGGGACTTGCTCATGATATGCATCAGCATTTTGCGCTGGAAGAGCAGGCCGGTGAGCATTTCGTTCCGCTTCGCGTTACTTCGATGATTCGCTCCTTTGAGGATCAGGCAAAAGAGGTGAGGCGAGGGCTATCGCCCGCAGACTGTCGCTATGCATTTCTGTGCTCCACCCATACAAGTGGGTCCTCGCTTGATCTCGGTCTGAAGGATATTGGTCAACAGAAACGCGCATGGCTTGAGGCCCGGCTTATCGCCGATCAACAAAAGCATAAAATTCTGTTCATCATTGAGCGTTCGCATTATCACGTCTTTGTTCTCCCGCCCGAATATATGGGCGAGGAATAGTCGTAAAAAACCCCACCATGAGTGGGGTTTTTGATGTTAATATATTATGTAATTTGTATCGACCGATATGAATTACATAATTTATATTTTAAGGATCATTCTCGAAGGAGATGTTTCCCTACCTCCTTTTCGACAGCGACGAGATCATCTTTTTCAAACCAATGAATACGGTTATCGCGTTTGAACCAGGTCATTTGTCTTTTGGCATAATGGAAGATCTCATTTTCTAACTCTTTCGTCATCTCGTCGAACGAAAGCTTCCCCGTGAGGTGGCGCGCAAGATAGCGATATTCCAGTCCGAGCGCCTCCATTCGCTCCCACAACAGTCCCTCCGCGTGAAGTCTTTTTATTTCATCAAGCATTCCGGCATTGAGGCGTGCGAGGAGTCTTTTGTGAATGCGCTCACGGAGTGTATAGAGATCTGTTGAGATGCCGATAAAGCACGGATCATACAGCGGATGTTTTTCGAGAGAGGGAACGTGCCCGAGCGCTGACGCGATCTCGATGGCGCGAATGAGTCGGTGCGGATTGTGCTTGTCGACGATGTCGGCGAAATCCGGATCAAGGGCTGTGAGTTTTTCAAAAAGCGCTGTTGTCGTGAACGCAGACAGTGTTTCGCGCAGCCTTGGGTTCGGTGGTGCATCGGGCAACTGTATCCCGTCAACGAGAGCTTGAATATAAAATCCTGTACCACCGCAGATGATGGGCAGTTTTCCCCGCGCAAGTATCTCGTCGATCGCATGTTGTGCCATGGTGCGATACTCACTTACCGTAAAGATGACCTCCGGAGATACGACAGAAAGCAGGTGATGAGTGACTCCGCCCATCTCTTCTTCGGTCACTTTTCCTGTTCCGATATCGAGCCCTGTATATACTTGACGTGAATCCGCGGAAATTACTTCGCCGTTAAATTTTTGCGCGATAATTACCGCGAGATCGCTCTTTCCCGATGCCGTCGGACCGACAACGACGACTATTTTTGGCTTCTCATTATTCATGTTTGAGAGTATAGAACTTTTCACGAAAAATGCTATAATTTGGGCCTTACATATAAAATTATACACTTATGAATGAAGAGACCTGTGCATGCGGTGGAGATCTGGTTGACGTATCACTGTCGATCGGAGATAAGCTCCCAGAGATGGAGCTTGCCGTCTACGATACTAAAAATGATGCATTGACGAAAATTAAGACAAAAGACCTCCTTGGAAAGTGGGTTATCTATTTCTTTTACCCTGCAGACTTTACGTTCGTCTGCCCGACTGAGCTTGAAGAAATGGCGGACATGTATGAAGAATTTAAAAAGGAAGGTGCAGAGGTGCTTTCGGTTTCTACTGACACGGTGTACGCACACAAAGCATGGCACGATTCTTCGGTTGCAATCAAGAAGATCCAATATCCGATGGTCGCCGACCCCGACGGAAGTCTTTCGATGCTCTTCGGAACGTATATTGCCGATGGCGGGGACTCGGGGCTTTCTCTGCGCGGAAGCTTCATTGTTGATCCTGAGGGGGTGCTGAAGACGATGGAGATCAACGACAATGCGATCGGACGAAGCGGAAAGGAGTTGCTCCGCAAATTACGTGCGGCAAAGTTTGTCGCTGAGCATGGTGGCAATGTGTGTCCCGCAAGCTGGGAACCGGGAGAGGTCACACTCAAGCCGGGGATTGAGCTGGTTGGGAAGATATAGTTACAAGTAAAAAGCGCTCGATCAGAGCGCTTTTTTATTGCCGACATATTATTTTTGATACTTGGTGATGTCGATGCCGAGATCAACTGGGCCAAAGGCGAGCGGGAGAAGTTCCTTGATTGTTGTTACGATGATCTTATCCTTCTTTGACGTCGAAAGAACGATCTCTAGGTCGCAGTTCGAAATTTGCGAAAGTTCATAAAGCATTTGCCGACAGCTTCCGCACGGACCAGTGACTTCCGTTGTGTCGAAATTTTCTCCGCGCGCGATGATCGCAATGCCAATGAATCGTCTGATTCCGAGTGCATTTGCACTCAAAATGGCGGAACGTTCGGCGCAAATGGTTGAACCATACGCAGCGTTTTCGACATTTGTTCCGGATACCAGTTTTCCGTCTTGTGTATAGAGGCATGCCCCGACACAAAAGTGAGAATAGGGATTGTAGGAGTTTTCTAGCACTAGAAGTGCTTCATCGAGTGCGGTACTTTGTATCGCCGAAAGCTCACCGAGGGACGATATTTGTTGCATTTTTCCTCCGTAAATTGACTATGAGATTCTGAGTCAACTCTACTTGAGAATATGTATGAGTGCAATGCGCAGGTACAATCATGCGCGTCTCTAGTGGGTCACCTCACGGAAGCCGAGCAGTACTCTCGGACTTGGTCACGAATCACTAGGTCTTATTGATGCAATTAACGAGGGACTTGGCGATTACTTCGCCAGGTGGATTTCGATTTTCTCGGAGCATGGCTCCTTGAAAATATCGAAATCCCTTTCAAGTCCCTCACGAAAGCACGCAAGGGTATCAGACTTGGTCACGAGTTACTACGTTTTTTGTCAAAGAAAGAGGGGACTTGACCGCTACTCGGTCAGTACACCCTTGCGGTTTATTCAGAATAAGAATTCTTTATAAACATCGCAAAGCTTTTCAAGTCCCTCACGAAAGTGCCGCAGAGCACTTTCTCTCCGGCACATAAGAAAAATCGCCCACATGGGCTGATTTTTCAAAATGTGCCGGAGGAGGGACTTGAACCCTCACTTCTTTCGAAACACGATTTTGAGTCGTGCGCGTCTACCATTCCGCCACTCCGGCAATACGAACTATTTATTTTTTTGAACAATTCTCACGACATCCACACTGCGCACGACTACGTCGGTCTCAAGTAACTAATTCGCTTCGCTCATAAGTTCTTGCGACCCCGTCTCGCCTGTCTCACAAAGCCTCGACATGGCTCCGACCTTGCGGTGCTTGCGAAGCGCTGCTTCGCTAATCCAGCACCTCACGCGTCTACCATTCCGCCACTCCAGCTTGTGGGGATAGTGTAACGAACTCGCATCCAAAAATCAAACTCATCAACACTTTGTACACATCATTGCGGCGGGTGGTTCTATGCTAGAATGTGCGCATGTCTGAATTTATAAACAACGCCATTTTTTGGATCGAAGTCGAGAAGATCAAACCGAATCCCTATCAGCCGAGAAAAGAGTTTGACGAAGCTCATTTGCGTGACCTTGCAGACTCTATCCGCCAGTATGGGGTGCTTCAGCCGCTCGTCGTCACGCGAAGCGAAGTTGAGCTACCTGATGGGGGAATGGTCGTGGAATACGAACTCATCGCAGGAGAGCGTCGTTTGCGCGCCTCCAGGCTTGCGGGACTCTTGCGTGTGCCGGCTATCATTCAGGCGGTGACCGATCCGCGTCTCAAGCTCGAGCTCGCCATCATCGAGAACTTGCAGCGCGAAGACCTCAATCCCGTTGATCGCGCTATTTCATTTGCGCGGCTTGCACAAGAATTTAGCTTGAAGCACACTGAGATCGCAAAGAAAGTGGGGAAGAGTCGTGAGTATGTTTCGAATACATTGCGATTGCTCGTACTTCCGAAAGAGATCCTCGATGCGCTTGCGCAGGGGCGCATCACTGAGGGGCATGCACGCCCTTTGATGATGCTTACCGATCGAAAAGAAGAACAGAATACGCTCTATAAAGAAATTCTTTTCAAAAAGCTCACCGTGAGGGAGGCAGAACAGATCGCGCGGCACATCGCAAAAGAGCGGGTACGCAGCAAGATCCCTCGCGATCCCGAGATGGAGCTCATTGAAAAGGAGCTTGCGGAAACCCTAGGAACGCGCGTTTCCATCGAACGTCGACAGGTAGGGGGCGGAAAGTTGGTCATTGATTTCTTCTCCAGTGATGACCTGCGTGCATTGCTCGATAAGGTGCATTTTTCCGAACAGCTTTCACTGCTGCGTAAAGCCTCGACCGCCGCATCGGACACAAGCAAGGCAATGAAAACACTCGAGGAGAGTACTCCGATTCGCATATCGCACGACGAGGTCATTCCCCGTGATGGACATTCTTTTGCGCCGTTTGAGGCTCCGCAAGCCCCGCTCATACCTCTTGATGACGCCCCCGACCACCTCGACTCGTTCCAACGATTCAGTACCGATATTTCCGACGATGAGCATCATGAGCCTCCAGGTGACCGAGAAGCGATACCGGAAGCAGAAGGTGAGATAAAAAAGACCGATGAGTCCGAAGACGACGCTCTCTACTCGGTCAGCAATTTTTCGATCTAGGGCTTAGGACTCGTCCACCAATAACCTCATCGTTATTGGTGTTGACGGTCCTCTGTGCATCAGCCATTTTTTATAGCAACTTATTAATGGATGAGGCCTTAACGCTTTCGTTTCTCCTCTTCTTTTTGCAGATATGAACGAATACTGCGCTTTGCAAAAGTTGTTTTCGCATAATCAACCCATTTGATCGACGGCTTCGCATTTTTTTTGGTGATGACTTCGACGATATCCCCGTTGTGCAATTTTGTATCAAGTGCGAGAAATTTTCCGTTGATCTTTGCGCCGGAAATATGTTCTCCGATATCCGAGTGGATGGCATAGGCAAAATCGATCGGACTGGAGTCCTGAGGAAGATCGACAACGTCACCCTTGGGAGTGAAAAGAAATATGCGATCACCGAAAAAATCAACCTTAAGATTTTCAAGGTATTCTCCAGACGCGGAAATATTTTTCTGTAATAGCGAAACTTGCTTCACCCAATCGAGCTTATTGGGAAGTTTGCCACTCACGTCGCCCGGAATTCCTTCTTTGTATGCAAAGTGCGCTGCAATTCCGAGCGCCGCATCGCGGTCCATCTCCTCGGTGCGAAATTGTACCTCAACGATGCCGCCGTCGCCGGTGAATATCGTTGTGTGCAGTGATTGGTAGCCGTTTGGTTTTGGAAAGGCAATATAGTCTTTGATGCGGCCGGGAAGCGGTCTCCAGACGCTGTGTACGATACCAAGCGCACGATAACAGTCCGCAAGGGTCGGGACAACGATCCGCAGTGCAGACAGGTCATAGATCTTGCTGATGTCCATGTCATGTTCCGCGAGTTTCTTATAAAGACTGTACATGCGCTTGATGCGGTACTCACCATGCACATTTACGATTCCGCTCTTTACAAGCTCTATCTGGATTCCGCGATATATTTTTTCCAAACGCTTTTCATTGTCCTTATTTCGCTCCTTGAGCAGTGCTTGAAGTTCTTCGTATTTTTCGGGATAAGCAAAAGGGAAGGAGTAATCCTCGAGCTGGCCCTTGATCTTACCGATGGAGAGACGATTTGCGATCGGTGCATAGATCTCGAGTGTCTCCATGGCGATACGATGCTGCTTGGCCTTCGGTATATATTTAAGTGTGCTCACATTATGCAATCGATCGGCAAGCTTGATGATGATGACTCGCAGGTCCTTTGCGGTGGAAACGAAAAGTTTGCGCAAGCTTTCGACATGTCTTTCGACCCCATGATATTTGAGCTTACCGAGCTTTGTGACACCGTCGACAAGAAAACGGATCTCTTTTCCGAATTCTCGCTCGATATCATCTTCAGATACCATTGCGTCCTCGACGACGTCATGCAGGAGCCCTGCTGAGATGGTGGTCGTATCCATGCCCATCTCCGCAAGGGTATATCCTACCGCTGCAACGTGGATAAAGTACGGATCCCCGGAGTAGCGTTTCTGTCCGTGGTGCGCTTGTTCAGCAAAGTTATAGGCCTTTGTCACGAGATCGATGTGCTCTTTTTCCTTACTGCGCATGACTTCAGTAATTTCGGTGAGTGTCTTGACATGTTCCATATTTTTTATCATAACGAAAAATCAGATTTGTGCAACTGTGTACAGATGAAAAAGTAGGTAGTTGAGCAAGAATCAATCACCCGCTCTCTGGAGCGGGTGGTATTTGTGTTATGTGAGCTTGTTCAGTTTGTGGGGGTTATGATTCGGGCACTCCTTCTTGCTGCATCGTTCGGGAATAGTTTTTGGTCACAAGTCGTTTTCGTTCCGTCGAACGAAAACGCTCGCGACCCCGACTCGCGTTTCGCCTGCTGGCGAAACAATGCTCCGTCTCACAAAAACAATTTTCCGCTTGCAATGCAGATTGCAAGCTACCTATTTGGGTTTATTGAGCTTGTGCGGGTTATGGTTGGGGCACTCCTTTTTTGAACATCTCTCGGGAATTGTTTTCGTACCTTCCATCATGAGTGCTTGGCACATTGGGCATAATTTCCCCGTCGGTTTCGCCTTGATCGCATGTTTGCATTTCGGATAGTTCGAACATGACCAAAATATCCCGAATCTGCCACGTCGCTCGATCATGTCGCCCTCGTTGCAGATATTACATTTGACTCCGCTTGAGGTGACCGGGTTAAGATTGGCATCTTTTTTGATGTATTTGCATTTCGGATAGTTTGCACAAGCAATGAATCGTCCGAACTTACCCTCGCGCTCGATGAGGTCACCCTTCTCGCAGTCGGGGCATTTTTCTCCGGTGAGACGGGGGCCCTCGATCTCTTGTCCGTCGATACCGCGCAATCCGTCACAATCCGGAAATTTTGCGCATGATAAGAACTTGCCGTTCTTGCCGAGCTTGATGATCATATTGCCGCCGCACTTTGGACAAAGCAGTCCCATCGGTGCCTCACCAAGGTTGGTAATCTTCTCAATTTTATCTTTCGATTTCACATCTTTTTTGAATGGATCATAAAATTCTTTCAGCGTCTTTGCATATTTTCGTTTCCCGAGGGCGATATCATCGAGTTTTTGCTCTATCTCTGCAGTGAATGTGTCACTGATGTATTTGGCAAAGTGTTGTTCGAGGAATGAACTGACGACATCCCCGGTATCAGTCGGTATGAGCGTCTTGCCTTCTTTATTCACGTAACCTCTCGTGGTGATGGTCCGGAGGATGGAAGCATAGGTCGACGGTCGACCGATGTCGCGTTTGTCGAGCTCCTTAATGAGACCCGCCTCGGTGTAACGGGGAAGCGGTTCGGTTTGCTTCTCGAGGGCGTCGAGCTGTTTTAGTATGAGCTTATCTCCGGATGAAACTTTTGGAAGAGTGACTTCTTCGCCAGCGGCATCGGGATCCGCTTCGAGCCATCCTTTTGCGATGATACGCGATCCGTTCGCATGAAAATCGGGAATTGGCTGCTTTGCTCCCTCTATATTCGCCACTATTTTTGTACGCAATGTGGTGGCATCGATCATCTGCGATGCGATCGTGCGCTCCCATATCAGGGCATAGAGACTTTGCTGCTCTGGAGTTAGTCCCGCCTTTTTCTTTGATGCGCTCGTGGGACGAATTGCTTCATGTGCTTCTTGTGCATTCTTGCTCTTCGTTTTGTAGGTACGTGCCATCGCCTTTTCCTTGCCATAGGTCTTTTCGATCATAGCGAGAATTTCTTTCTGCGCCTCTTGCGCGAGATTGGTGCTATCGGTACGCATATAACTGATGAGTCCGGCCTCATAAAGTTTCTGTGCGATCTGCATCGTGCGCGAGGGGGACAGTCCGAGTCGAGTTGATGCGGACTGCTGGAGTGTTGAGGTAGTAAAAGGAGTCTTCGGCGTGCGCGCAACCTGGGTTTCTTTCACTTCGAGGACATACCAGTCATTCATCTTTCCTTCTTTGAGGATCCTGTCTACAAGTTCTTTGTCTCTCGGCTCCTCGCTACAGGTGAGCGTGAATGGTTCTTTTTTTGCGGTCGCAACGTCCGCGGTCAGTCTCCAGAATGTTTCCGGAATGAACGCACGGATCTCTCGTTCCCGCTCCATGATGATACGGAGCGCCGGGGATTGCACGCGTCCCGCAGAGAGGCCATAGCGAACTTTTTTCCAGATAAGTCCCGAAAGGTCATATCCTACGAGACGATCAAGGATGCGTCGTGCTTCCTGTGCCTGGCGGAGGTTTTCATCGATTGGACGGGGGTGTTTCACCGCTTCTTGTATTGCAGATTCAGTGATTTCATGAAATACGATACGTTTTGCATTTTTTAGGCCGAGGACTTCGACGATGTGCCAGGCGATAGCCTCGCCTTCGCGGTCGGGGTCGGTTGCGAGGAGGACTTCTTTGACGACCTTCGCCGCCTCCTTGAGTTCGCGAACCACCTTGTCCTTCCCCGGAACAATTTCATAATGCGGTACAAAACCGCCATCGATATCGATAGCGACCTTATTGGATTTTGGGAGGTCGCGAATATGTCCAACGGAAGCGAGGACGATGTAGTCATCGCCAAGGTAGGCTTCAAGCTTCTTGATCTTTGTCGGTGACTCGACAATGACCAGCGTTTTGTTTTTCATTGCTACTGACATGCTTTCAATAAGTATCATGCCAAAAAATAATTTGCAAATCGTGGATAAAAAATAAATTTCAAAAAGAGCACCGCTATCATCATGTTTCTTCGCGTTGTGAATAGTGAAAATGCAACGTTGGCACACGTTGCGCAGACTTCCTTACGCAGTAATTACCATTGCTATTATATATAGTTCCTGCGAATGCCCTCCGGTGTATCCGATATGTATCCATTGATCTCGAGTCTCATCAAAAGCACATTCGCATCGCTCGCGCTTACCCCCATTTGCGTAATGAGCCGCTCACGCTCCAGTGGCTCGGTGAGGAGCTCAAGCACTGCTCGCTCATCGGAAGGGAATTGTGAAAGATCGATCTCTACTTTTTCCGCCATATCCTCAGTGTTAAATCCAAGCGCTCGGAGCACGTCGGCGGCGGAGGTCACCGGCGTTGCCCCGAGTGCGATGAATTGATTCGTTCCTTTTGAAAGCGGAGAAAAGATGCTTCCAGGCACAACGAGAAGCTCTCGGTTATAGTCCGTGGCAAGTCGCGCGGTGATGAGCGTACCGGATCTTTCTTGTGCTTCGATAAGGAGTGTCGCGCGGGCAAGCCCCGCCATGATGCGATTCCTCTTTGGGAACGTCCACGGAGCAGGAGGGGTATCGGGTGCAAACTCAGAAAGCAGCGCACCGCCTGCTTCAAGAATCCGCTCGGCAAGTTGGTAATTGGTGCGCGGATAAAGCACACGAGGGTCAAGTCCCGATCCCGGAACAGCGATGGTCATAAGTCCTGCGCGTATCGCCGACTCGTGCGCGATCGCATCAATGCCAATGGCGAGTCCGGAGACAATGGTGATGTCGTATCCCGCAAGCCCCGCAATGATTTCCTCGCATGCTTCTCTTCCGTACGAGGTGTGCTTGCGTGCACCGACGACGGTAAGGAGCACTGTATCGGGTGATGGGAGTTCACCGGCGAGCCATAATTCTTTCGGGGGCTCGGGTATTTCGAGAAGCTGGGGAGGGAACTCCTGGTCGGAAAGTTGTCTGATTGTATATCCCATGATGCATTCTATTATAGATCAAGTAACGCAATCGCAGGAAAGTTGACAGATGATAATCCAGTGATATTCTTTTGCAAGAAATGCGACACCGTATAAGGGGTATAGAAATTGAGCAACATTAGATTCAGATTATATGTAGTTGTCGTTGTTTCTGTCGTGACTGCACTGCTCGGTATTGTCTGTGTATATCATTTCGGTACAAATGCCATTCAGTCATTGTGGGTCACATTGAGCGCTCATTTTTTTCACCCGCAGCTGATTGCCTATACTTGCGCAACGATTGGCGCATTCACAGTTGTGAAATTTGCATGGAAGAAATTTCTTTACGCGCTTGATGTTCTTGATGTTTGCAATTTGTTCGGTGAAAAGGATGCGGAACGTTATATGAAGCCAAATCGTTACGACAAGAAAGCAGGATGAACATCCGGCTTTTTTTGTACTTTTTTCTTTTTCCCGCAGTTTTGCTATGATGTTTCCATGCTTGATATAAAATTCATAAGAGAAAACCCCGACCTCATCAAGGCGGCGGCCAAAAAGAAGCGTATTGATTTTAATGTAGATGAACTGTTGCGTTTGGAAGGCCGGCGCTCCGCATTGCTCACTGAGGTTGAGACAATGCGCGCTGAGCAGAATTCATATACCGACAAGATCGCGCGTGCGAGCGATCAGACCGAACGACAGTCAATGATCGATCAGATGAAGCTCTTGAAGGATACGCTCATGGCAAAAGAAGAAGAATTAAAGGGAGTGATGGAGGGCTGGCGGTTTGAGATGCTGCAGGTACCGAACGTGCCCGACATCTCTGTTCCGGACGGCGAGAGCGATGCAGAGAATCAGGAGGTGAAACGCTGGGGTGAACCGACCGCATTTCCTTTCCCTGCGCAAAGCCACATCGACCTCATGGAAAAGCACGACATGGTCGATTTCGAGCGAGGGACAAAAGTGTCCGGTTTTCGCGGCTATTTTCTCAAGGGTGACGGCTTCATGCTCGCGAATGCGGTTTGGCAACTCGCGATCAAGCACTGGGGCGCAAAAGGCTTCATGCCGATGCTCGTCCCATCACTCGTACGGCGTGAAACATTTCTCGGCACCGGATATCTTCCTCAGGGCGAAGATGACCTGTATAAGACCCAAGACGGCGATTTTCTCGCCGGAACAGGTGAGGTTGCCACGATGGGTTACTATATGGACGAGACGATCGATATTTCGGGCGGTCCGATCAAGTTCCTCGCTTTCTCTCCATGTTTCCGACGCGAAGCGGGGGCGCACGGGAAAGACACGCGCGGACTTATCCGTGTCCATGAATTCTTTAAATGGGAGCAGGTCGTACTGTGCGAGGGGAGCCATGAAGAATCGGTGCGTCTTCACGAGGAGATCAACCGCAATACCGAAGAATTCATTGAGCTCTTGGGTATCCCGTATCACACGGTCGTTAATTGCGGAGGAGATCTCGGTCTCGGTCAGGTAAAGAAGTATGATATCGAATTGTGGGTACCCGGTGAAGGGAAGTATCGCGAGATCAGTTCCGCGTCGTATTTTCATGATTTCCAGACGAGACGACTCAATATGCGTTATCGCGATAAGGAGGGGAAATTACGATTTGTGCACTCGCTTAATTGCACCGCCATTCCGACACCGCGCATCCTTGTTTCTATTGTTGAGAACTATCAGCAGTCCGACGGTACGATCCGTGTTCCGGAAGCGCTGCAGCAATTCATGGGCAAAAGTGTCATCGGGGGTTAAACTCTGCGTATGGCCTTTCTCTCGCGTAAAACACTTAAATCAGGACGAGCCCGGATGCGTCGCATTGATCTCGCGTTCGAACGGCTCTGTCAGTTTTTATTGATTGGGTATTTTCTTTTTTTCGCGGTGAGTTGGGGGGCGGAGCGGGAGGCTATTCGCATCAGTACGATCGAGGTCTCCGGAGCGGTAGCAAGTAGTGCAGATGAGATCAGGAATATCGCACAAAAACTACTTTCCGAAAAGATCCTTTGGAGGATAGACCGCAACAATGCACTCTTTTACCCAAGCTCGGAACTTTCACTTGCGTTACTCGCTTTTGATGCGCACATCAAAGCGGTCGACATGAACGTTGAGGCAAAAAAGATACTGAAGATCAATATAATAGAGTATCTGCCAAAGCATCTCTGGTGCATGAGTGGCGCTGAGGCCTCGACGACTGACCGCGGTATTTGTTATCTCGCCGACAGTGAGGGTTATGTATTTGCGCTTGCTCCGGAGTACTCCGGTTACCCGTTCGATATTTATCGCACCAATATTGCGGGTGAAAGCGAACAGGATACTCCGATCGGATTATTTATGCTTCCGAAAGAAGAACTCGAAAGAGTGTATGCCGTTATTGCTGAGCTGGAAAAGGAGGGAATTTTCGTGCATGAGATCGACCAGCTTGATGAGCATGATTACTCCTTCACGAGTGACAAGCCATGGATTTTTTCATGGACCTCATCGAAGGATCCGAGCGCAAGTGTTGCAAACTTGAAGCTTGCTGAAGAGGAGATCGCGCGTACAAAGAAGGGGACAACAACGGTGAAGTCGATCGACTTGCGTTTTGGCAATAAAATATTCTATAAGTAGCCGCCATCTATTGGTAGCATTATGTTGACTTCTATCGTTTTTATGGTACCATGTTTTAGGACCACGCAGAAAAGGATAATCATGAATTTTGTCAAAATATTTTTTGCTGTGCTTGCTATCGCGTTACCCGAAATTTCCTTTGCCGCGCCACTCACAGAGCGCTGCGATTCGATGAGTGCGCCGCAAATGCAAAAAATGAAACGGCAGATCGCTGTGTTCGAGAAGTACGCGGCGCTTGCCATCAAGTCAGGGGATGTTAGCGAGGCAGTGGGCGCCCTCGTCTATGCCGATACTTTCGCATATCGTTCTTGCCAGGGGAACTCTAAACGATATGAGCAATTGGATCATGCACTGGCGTTGCTCCGCAATGAAACGGATATGCTTGCGGCGGCAAAACTTATTGCGAAACATGAATATAGAGGAGCACGCGAACTATTGCTGACAATCAAGTATCGCGCACGTGATCGTGGAAGGGTGGAACCTGAGGGACACAGTGTTCTGTTAAAGACTGCAAATGATGGATTTGTCTCTGGTTATTTTTTTAGACTCGATACCGACAGTGCTGACGGTGCGATCACTAGAGATGGATTTGAATTTTATGAGAGTGGCATGTGCCTGGCTATAAAAGACCAAAACGACTTTACTCAGCTCATTCGGTGTAATAAGTACAGGTAGATCCGTTGAACAACAACCGCACGCCATTAATGGTTTGCGGTTTTTTATACATATTTGCTACTCGCTATTCGTTGTTGCCCGCTCCATGATATACTTTTACTATATGCCCCTATTGGCGCTCATGCGAGATTACTTTGTTTGGCACTATTCACTGGCCTATGTGGATATTGTCCACATTTGGTGGAACTATCTTTGGTATGTGAATCATCTTTTTTCTTTTCCTGACGTCGTGCGAAGCTGGGTCGCTCCGTTCAAGAGGCTTCAGGAGAAAAAAGTAAGTCTGATCATTGATCCAGGAGAGTTTTTTGGCAACATGGTCGTCAATTTTATCATGCGGATGGTCGGCTTTGTGCTCCGTAGTGCGCTCATCGGTATTGCCATTATTTGCTTTTTTATCGTACTGCTTCTTGGTATGGCGATCATCTTGCTGTGGACGATCCTCCCTATTCTTGTCGGACATTTTTTCATTACCGGAATTCATTCACTGACCTTCTGATCATGCTTGGATTCAATAACAGTTTTTTTAAAGAACCGGCAGAGCGTTATCACAAAACGATCGTTCTTGACGCAGTATTATCAAGAAAAATCCGCGGATGGGTTTCTGTTTTGAGCGGAACGATCGTTATCATCTATCTCGGAATACTCTGTGCCCCCCTTATCAGGGCGAAGCTTTTGAGTGGTGTCGCTATCCCCACGCAATATCAGCAGTTTTTCGGTGATACGGTGACCGTCCCAAGTGCCGATCAGGTCGCGATACCTACGAGTGCCCCGATTCCGAACCTCATTCCTTTTGTCGGCGGAACTCGTATTCCGCTTGATACAAAAAATCCTATCGGAAATGGCATTTTTCTCATGGCTTTTGCGGTCTGGCTTACAATGAAGATGCTTCGCTTCTACGGCAATTCTTACTATTATTATGTCGAGGCACTCCTCGAGCGTGGCGCTGTGGGGGCGCAGACCCCATATACGATCCCAAATTACGAGGTAGCGGAAATATATTATGTCGTTGCACACGGAGACCTCCTCTTTGCATTTGCCACCTCACGATATGGACGGCATATTCTCACTCGTTGCGGCATCGGCGAGGAATCGGTCAGAGAGTATTTGAAGAACAGAACAACCATCGTGAATTTTGCAGAAAAGGAATCTGAGCTTCGTGAAGTTTTCACGCTGTTTGATCTTTCAAACAAAATAACCGAATTGGATCCGGATTTCTACCAGTTTCTCTTTGGACTCGGAGTGAGAAAGCGCGAACTTGTCGGAGCGACCGAGTGGGTGGAGCGACAGATCAAAAAAAGAAAACAGAAAAAACGTTATTGGGGTAAGGTGTCGCTCGGACAGTCGCCGTCGTTCGGTGCAGACTTTGCGTACGGTTCCGCATATGCGCTCAGTCGGTTCAGTCATGACCTCACTAAAGAAGCGATCGGAGGAGGTTCGAGTTTTAACTTCATTTACGGAAGCGAGCAGATCAAGCAGCTCGAGGTCGTTTTGTCCCGCTCGAAGGAAGCGAATGCTATTCTTGTTGGTGAAGAAGGCACAGGTAAAATGGACGTGATCTTGGATTTTGCACGGGATATCATGAACGGATACATCAATCCGACGTTAATGCACAAGCGGGTCATGGCTTTTGATGCGAATGCGTTCATCGCGACGATGAAAACAAAGCAGGAACTTGAAACGTCTTTTATCCGTATCATGAATGACGCCGTAAAGGCGGGGAATATTATTCTCGTCATTGATGACCTGCCGGGATTTATTCAGGGTGCGCTCGCAATTGATGCGGACGTGGTCGGCATTCTCGATCCGTATCTCTCCGGGGATTTCATTCAAGTCATCGCGACTGCGGATAATTCCCGATTTCATCAATTCATTGAGCCGAACAATGCGATCATGAAACGTTTTGAGAAGGTGATGCTTACGGAGCCGGCTGAAGCGTCACTCGTTCGCATCATCGAGGAGGTCGCTGAGGAGACCGAACGGAGAAATCCCATCTTTTTCACCTATCCCGCGATCACTGAGATCATCAGCGGGGCGCAGCACTATTTCAGCGAAGGGGTCATGCCGGACAAGGCGATCGATATCTTGGTTGAACTGACGCCAAGCATGCTTGCGCACGGAGGGCACATCGTCAAGAAAGTGGATGTGCTGCGATTCATCCACGAAAAGACCAGTATTCCCGTTGGTGATATTAGCGAGGAAGAGCGGGATAGATTGCTCAATCTTGAGACGATTATGCAAAAACTCGTTGTTGGTCAGGAGGAGGCGCTTCAAGTTATTGCGAATGCCATGCGTCGCTCCCGAGCGGGTGTGCGTAACATGAACAGACCGATCGGTGCATTCCTTTTCTTGGGACCGACCGGAGTGGGAAAGACGGAAACGGCAAAAGCCCTAGCGACGGTGTTCTTTGGGAACGAGAATGCGATGGCGCGTCTCGATATGAGTGAATATCAGGGTGATGATGGGCTCGATCGCATGATCGGCGGAATGGATGGAACACCCGGAGCACTTACAATATTGCTCAAGGAACAGCCCTACGGAGTCCTTCTGCTCGACGAGTTTGAAAAGACGAATACCAAGGTGCTCGATCTCTTTCTTCAGGTCTTGGACGAAGGAGTCTTTCATGATGCACAGGGGAAGAAGGTGAATGCGCGCAATACGATCTTTATCGCGACATCGAATGCAGGTGCGCCGCAGATACGCGAGGCAATGCACGAGGGAAAAGAACTCGAAAGCGTTAAAAAAGAGATCATTGATACTATCATCGGTCAGGGAAAGCTGAAGCCCGAACTCTTCAATCGTTTCGACGGCATTATTTTGTTCCATCCGTTGACCGTTCCCGATTATCGTCGCATAGCAGAACTCATGCTGAAAAAGCTGCAAAAGCGTCTTCGTGAAAAAAGTATCAATTTGGTCATCAATGATACGGTCATCGATGCGGTCATGCTTGATGGTGTCGATCCCGACATGGGTGCGCGCCCGATGACACGCGCTGTCCAAGAGGTGATAGAGCAAAAGGTCGCCGAGAAGATCATCGGCGGTAAGCTCGAGCAGGGTTCGACACTCGTTTTCACGCGTGCAGATTTTCCGCGCTTGATGACAGAGGAAAAGAAAGATGAACCGCTCTCCGCATTCGATCAGGCGCTTCTCCGTTTGCCTGATCAGCCTCCGGTTCAGTAAATGCGATCGTCTTGTGACGTCTGTTTATTAAGGAGTAATGTGGTTGACGCCACCCTGCGAACTACCTTATAGTTCCATAATGTCAAACTTCTGGGCACAACTCCCGAAACCTTTTTTTGCTCTTGCGCCGATGGCCGATGTCACCGATGCCGCCCTTCGACGTATTGTTGCAAAGTACGGAAAGCCCGATGTGCTCTGGACTGAGTTCGTCGCCGTGGACGGTCTTTTGTCGCCGGGAAGCGCAGTGCTCTTGAAGGACCTCTTGTATACGGAGGAAGAGCGCCCTATCGTTGCACAGGTCTTTGGGTCAAAGCCCGATCATTTTTTTAAGGTTGCAGCATTGATCGCACAACTCGGGTTCGATGGTATCGATATCAATATGGGTTGTCCCGATAAGAACGTCGAGAAGCAAGGCGGTGGGGCAAGTCTGATGAAGCATCCAAAACTTGCGCAAGAGATCATTGCCGCAACAAAAGAGGGTGCACCCCAGCTCCCCGTGTCAGTGAAGACGCGTGTGGGGTATAACGCTGTTGAACTTGATACGTGGCTTTCTGCACTCCTTGATGCGAAGCCTGCGGCAATCACCGTACACGCACGAACGAGAAAAGAAATGTCCGATGTTCCGGCCAGGTGGGAGCACATAGCGGAAGCGGTCCGAATGGCGAAAGGAACGGGTACGCTCATCATCGGCAACGGTGACGTGAAAGATCTCGATGATGCACAAAAGAAAGCAGAAGAAACAGGCGCGGACGGCATCATGCTCGGCCGTGCGATCTTTGGTAATCCATTTTTGTTTGCCGGCAGATCGTTGGATGAAATGAAATTAGCAGAGCGCTTTGCCATCATGCTCGAACACACTAGGCTCTTCGTGGAACTATTGGGCGATGTGAAGAATTTTGCCGTGATGAAGAAGCATTACAAAGCGTATGTGAATGGCTTCGACGGCGCAAAGGAATTACGCGTCAGACTTATGGAGGCCGGTGGGGCGGCGGAGATAGAATCCATCGTGACTGATTTTTTGTCTGATACGGATCGTTGAATTGACATTAGTACCACTCGTACTATGCTATGAACAGATATCCGTATTCGTAGAAGGAGTTCATTCAATGAAGCTCGTTGTTGACCTCGCAGAGTCCTTCGTGCGTGCGTTCCGCCTTGAAAAGTCTCGGCGTAAGGCGGGATTTTGTCTCATGATCTGGGGCATGCTGCACTTGCTTGCCGGGTGTGCCTACTTCTCTATCGTAGTGATCTACGACATCAAATTCTCGTTTATGCTCATCATTCCGCTCCTCTCATGTATCATGGGGCTGGTCATGATCAAAGCCGCCCTGCGCCTCATCATTCATCGCTGACCCCTCATTGTTGAGGGGTTTTTGTTTGCACTGAAAGCGGGGTGGTATATAATAGTTGCATCATATGGATGATTTTTTCAAGATGGATGTGTTCTTCGTTGCAACTACGGGAGTGGTCATCGCTCTCGGAGTATTGCTCATCGTTGCATTATTCTATGTGATCCGAATTCTCAAAAGCTTTGACGAGGTGATGAAAAATGTCACTTTGGAGAGCAACGATATTCGTGATGATATCCGGATATTGCGAGCAAGGGTTCGCGAAGAGGGAATGAAGGTGAAGCACGTGAGTGATTTTTTCGCTTCTGTTGTATCACGTAATAAAAAAGCCCGCGGCAAGCATAAGCATGACGCTGGTGTGTAGCATGAGTGTTATTCATTTAATTTTAAATATATGGCAAAGGTCAATAAGCAGAAAGTAGCAGTCGGAGTCGGTCTGGGGCTCGCAGCAGCGGCCGCGGCCGGAGCGGGGTATTATTTTTATGGCAGTAAGGATGCAGGAGCTCATCGCAAAAAGGCGGCAAAGTGGGTTGGAGACCTGGAGGCTGATGTCATGAAGGCGGCAAAGAAAATGAAGAAGCTTGATCAGAAGGCATACGCAGCCATCATTGATAACGCGACAGAGGTTTACGGGAATATGACCTCGATCAAGGCGAGTGACCTCGATCGTGCTGCAGTGGAACTCAAAAAGAACTGGAAGAACGTCGAGCGCGAGCTTACACGCACCGCAAAGAAGGGCGGATCAGTCGCCAAGAAGGCGGTTCAAAAAACTGTAAAGAAAGCAGTGAAGACGGTAAGAAAGGTCGTCGCAAAGAAAGGTGTTGCCAAGAAAGTCTCTGTTAAAAAGGCGTCGGTCAAGAAGGCTCCAGCTAAGAAGAAAAAATCATAATGGGAGGCTGCGGAGGAGATTGCGCATGTGCAGGGTCTGATAAAAAGGGCGTTGCCGCATGTTCCGCTGACGAAAAAAAAGTGGTGCTTGATGAGCATGGAAAATGCCCGTGCGGCAAAACTGCAGAATCATGCTGTCACAAAGACGCTATTCAGGCGTCAACGAATGAGGCGCTCGGTGAGCTTTGTTGCGGAAGCCACGGCCCTGACGTTTGTTAGTATTTCATCAACATAGCCCCGCCAGTACGGTCGGGGCTATTTTGTTGCACCCCCGCGACCGAGCATATCCCTTTGCAGAAGGTGTATCAGACAGGCTATACTCTTCACATGAGCGAGCTCGCTTTATATCGGAAATATAGACCCAGTAAGTTTGAAGACGTGCAGGGACAGCACGAGGTTGTTTCTATACTCTTGCGTGAGATTGAGGATAAATCTATTTCTCATGCCTATCTTTTTTCGGGAGGCCGAGGAACGGGCAAGACAAGCGTTGCGCGTATCTTTGCCGCCGAAATTGGGTGTAAACCGTCGGATCTCTATGAGATGGACGGTGCCTCAAATCGTTCTATTGACGACATTCGCGAGCTTCGTGAGTCGGTACGCTCGATGCCATTCGAATCCCCGTACAAGGTCTACATTATCGATGAGGTACACATGCTCACCAAGGAAGCATTCAATGCACTCCTCAAGACTCTGGAGGAACCTCCCGCGCATGCGGTATTTATTCTTGCGACCACCGATAGAGATAAGCTCCCCGATACCATAATCTCACGATGCCAGTCGTTTGTGTTTCGTGATCCGACTCTCGATGAATTAAAAAAATATGTGCTCGATACGGCGAAAAAGGAGCAGGTAACAATCGACAGTCCTTCAGCAGACATCATTGCGATGTTTGGCGACGGCTCGTTTCGCGATACGCTTTCGGTACTTGAAAAAGTGCTGGTAGCCGCGAAGGACCGACGGCTTGATGTCGACACCGTTTCTCGCATCGTCGGAGCACCGACGCATGATCTTGTGAACCGCGTTCTGGGATCCATCGAGTCAGGAAATATTTCCGACGGTTTGTCGGCGATACAAAGTGCCAAAGATGAACACGTTGATATGAAGGTCTACTTGAGACTCATTCTTGAAAAGATGCGTGCGACGCTCATGCTGCGTTATGACAAAAACGCCGAAGGTCATTACAAAGATGAGTTCACTCCTGATGATCTCGTTTTTCTGTTGCGATTGGCAAATTCTCCCGAAAAGAAGATCAACTCTCATGTACTCTATGCATTTCTCGATGCGACCCGTGAGATCGGATTTAGTACGGTACCGACGCTCCCGATAGAATTAGCGCTTATTAAAGTTGCCGGAGAAGGGAAGTAGTTGACGTTCTTGCCAACACCCTCTATAACGGTATTTAGGTGTTGTTTGTTCCACCTCAAGAAGAGGCAAAGATGGAATCATTTCGCGGTGTATTTGCGCTCGATACTATTTGTAAAATCGGTACTCGAGAAGAACTTGCGGTCCTGGCGTTCATCGACGAGCAGCGGCTGTATGTACAGCGCACTATTGTTATCCGCCACTTTAACGGTTGGCTGAAGCAAGAAAATGCTTGTCTCGTGAATGCAGATCCTCGTGCTTTGAAACAAGGGGATATGCTCAAGATGGATGTGCGGGAAAATTATGGTGCTTTTTATGTTGAAGTAATCGTCCGTGATCGAGAAGGAAATCCGGAAGCGGTGATCGTCACTCAGAAGTTCATGGTGAACGATCCCCGCGATTGGTTTAAGAGTTGAGCACTCTTAATTTTTTACTTTTCACCCTCCATTCACCTCCGAATTTCGGCGGTGAATTTTTTATATATAGTTGCCAAAATACATATTTGGTATTATGGTTTCTGGAGATGCAAACACCATCCTAGGGGAGTACCCCGTGATCAATAGAGACATCTTCCTGAATCTGCCGCCCTATGCTTCCCTGATCGAAGACGGGACGGGCCACCGCTATAATTTCATTTGCAATGCAGGTCCCGAATTCATCTTTGTACAGAGAACAATTGTGACAGGGGACCTCCGCGGCTGGCGAAGGGAATTCTTTGCGAGTATTCATCCGGAGAGGGACCCGAGCACTATCACCAATGATGATGTTTTTAGGTCAGACATGAGTCAGAAAATGGGTGAATACACACTGCAGACGATTACCCCCGTTCACAATCATGGTGATCCACAATGGGCGGTAATTACGCAATCAAAGCATACGAATAATCCTGCAAAATGGACATTGTGCGATTCGTGATATCGGTTGAAGCAGTCACCGCCGTAGTAACGGCGGTTTTTTTGTCTTTCGTATATAAAATGCTATTATCCTGTTATTGCGGGATCGTCTAATGGTAGGACAGCGGACTTTGAATCCGTCAATTTTGGTTCGACTCCAAGTCCCGCAGCTATCAAGAATCGGTTCGGATGACCGAGAGGCATAAGATATTTTGTATAACAAAAAGGGGCGCTAATGGCCCCGAAATAAACATTACCGATCAATATTTAAATCTAGTGCCTTCTTTGCGCGCGAGAGTCGGCGCTCCATGAGTTGTTTGGTAGTCATGTCCATCCAATGGTCAGGCTTTTCGTGATACGTCCGGTACTCGCGTAGCTGGGCAAGATCGTCACGACCCGCACTGAGTGCATTCTTTAGCCACCAGCTCACTCGACTGACCGCTTCCTCCTCCTCTTTTGTCGGTGGGATGTACAGCCAGCGCTTCCAAAATTTCTTTGACTCGCGATCTTTGTGCGCCTTTCTTGCAAGGGGAACGTGAGTGTTCCAATAATAATCTTGGCATGCTTGCGGATTACCCGCGAGACCACGCTCTCGAAAGAGTTCTCGGTGACTAGTAGTCCGGCCAGGCGAACAGACCATGCAGGGTCTATCGAGGAAATCGTAATCACTAAAACCGAATTCTTCCGTTTCTGCCCTTGATTGTGCAAGTACTTCATGGGTGACCGCAATCATGCGCCCCGTCATTTCTTCTCGGTGCTTTGACACCCGTGCTTCGTGCTCCGCATTGCACGCTTTGCAGGAGTCATATTTGTCCCAGTCAGTCCTCTTTTTGCACTCGAGGCAATGATTTCGAAAATAACGGCACGCCAAGAAGATGAGCAGTGCGACCACAAGCGTACCAATTACGGCATATATCAACATGACTACCCCTTACCTCAACAATGTTCTGCGTCAAAGACTACTCGAACTCACTGTGTTTAGCAAGCAAGAATCTCTGGGATATTTACTGACCGACTCCCATCAGCACAAGAGGTGAAGGGGGTGTGAGAATATCCTTACAACGTCTCACAAGGAATTATCCGCGACCGAGTCATCCAGCACTTCGAAAGGCAGAGTGCGAGAATAGGTTCGTATGACCGAGAGGCCGTTCATGAAATCGTAAGTGACCGATTAGCACGACACGATGTTTATTTTTTGAATTAAGCAAATAAATAAAAAGCCACACTCTTGTGCGGCGGCTTTCGTTTACGGATTTATATACGAATTGCAAAATCGTTCCACTGTAGAGCACTTTTCCTCTTGAGAAAATGTCGGCCACTGGCAATCAAGCGTGCATGACGGCGACTTATCGTTCCACCGTGACTCCCATGCCGTAAATGCTTGAAGCACTAGTTGCTTTTCGACGTCCGTAAGCACATTCCCATGCTTCTGTTCCAGCATTGATTTTGCATGATTGAGGAACTCCGATTTCATTGATGACATGATGACCCCAGTCAGCAGGCTCTGTTCGAAGGCTATCGTTTTTTTGCCAAGATAGCAATTTGTCGCACCGAGCACACGTGGTTTTCAGCATTTGTGCAGAAGCCCATTTCGTCCAAGAGGGCCTCAACCGAGACACCTTAGCACAAAAGACGGGAAACCGATGCGAGAATACGCTTCCGAGGTCTCACGAGGCATTACCCGATCAATGGGCTCAGTTGCCTATAAATTCAAGAGATACGTCGCATGTCGTTTTTGTTGTGAAGCGCTGCATGGCGGAGACGTATATAATAAAGATATAAGCGATGTTAGTCTTTTGCTTTGAGTTTACTTATTTTTTCGTGAAATACGGCGGCCATTTTTATGTTCCAGTTCGCAATCAATAGTAATTCCGCCGTATTGTACTCAGCGAGAATGTCGGGTATTTGCTTTGAGAACATTTCCCGTACCAATTTGAGCTTTTTCGGAATTCCCAGGAGTCTGATGATGATCTTTCTTCGGTCTTTTTTATCCGCTTCGCGCTTTACAAAGCCCCCATTTTCAAGCCTGTCGATCATCGCAGTGACTGCCCCTGTCGTAAGCCCCGTAGCCCTCCCAAGTTCTCCGGCAGTCGCGGAGTGTGCCTCACTTAAAAATTCTAAACAGCGTATGTCGGTAGAATGTATCCCAGTGATCTCGGATATAGTGTGCACAAAAAGCCCCGCAGCCCGAGTCTCCTTGTGTATTGAGGCGATGAGTTTTTCTATCGTTTCCTTACGTTCCATTTTGGTTTACTTTATCATAAAGTAACTTGCTTGTAAAGATATTTTATATTATGATGAATTGCAGTGGAATGAAATGACTGCGTCTTTTTTACTCTTTATTATTTGTGTATTTTATGAACAAGAAAATCTTATTTACCGCATTGGGAACCCTGATTGCCCTGGCTATTAGCGGCATTTTTTTGATGCAGCGTTTGAATGCTCCTTCCTACACTCTTGCGGTTGCAAAAAGAGGGGATATTGTTCAGGAGGTTTCTGCAAGTGGAAAAGTCGAATCTCCAACACAGATTGACTTGCGCTTCAAGGGAAGCGGCAAGCTTGTTTTTTTGAATGCGCGTGTTGGTGACAAGATTTCAGCAGGCAAACTTCTCGCCAAACAAGATACCACTCAGCTCGATGCACAGGTAAAAGAAATGCAAGCGGGAATAGACCTTCAGAAGGCAAAATTAAGTCAGCTATTAAGTGGAGCGTCACCCGAAGACGTGAGTATCTCTGAGACTGCAGTGTATAATGCCGAGCAGTCACTTCTTGATGCAAAGAAGAATATGATTGATAGATTACAAGGTGCCTATACTCGGTCCGATGACGCAGTGCGAGCAAGGTCTGACCAATTGTTCGATAATCCTAAAACATCTAATCCACAATTACTCTTTAGTTTTCCGTTCGATATGCAACTTGAGCGCGCGGTACTAGAGGCGAGGGTTGGGATCGAGGTGACACTCAATGAGTGGGCTGGAAGTCTCGCGGAGGTTTCAGCGGAGAGCGATCTTGTTCTGGCAACAACTCTTGCTAAAAAAAATACCTCACAGGTAAAGGCATTTCTTGTGAATGAGGCCTTGATGGTAAACGCGCTTACTCCAAGTTCCAAGATTACTCAAGCGACAATCGATAAGTGGAAGACTGATATTTCCACAGCGCGAACGAATGTTGACATTGCGCTGTCAAACCTTCTTCTTGCGGAAGAAAATCTCCAAATGAAAGAATCAGCCCTCCACATCGCAGAGAATCAGCTCACCCTAAAGACTGCCCCGGCAAGGTCGTCGGATATTGCCGTGTATCAGGCGCAAATCATACAAGCAGAAGCTTCCCTTACGAGGACAGAAGCACAGAGGAGGGATTTGACGATCTCTGCACCGGTATCCTCCATGGTAACGAACGTCCGGGGTGAGGTTGGTGAGGTTGTTGGTGCAGACATAATTGTAGTGTCACTTGCCGCAGGTGGTGCATTGCAAATACAATTAAATGTCGTCGAAGACAAGATTGTGAATGTACGTATTGGACAGAAGGCGAGGATCACGTTTGATGCCATTGAAGATGAGGAATTTAGCGGAAAGGTCGTTACTATTGATCCCGTTGAGACAATTATTGGCGGTGCCGTGTATTATCAGACAACGATATTGTTCGACAAGGTGGACGAACGCATTCGATCGGGGATGACGGCTAATGTGTGGATCAACACTGCAATTTCAGAAGATGCACTTTTTGTCCCCGCGAGTGCCGTACAAAGCAAGGATGGAAAAAAGATAGTGCAGACGCTTACGGATGGTCAGGTGACAGAGACAGAGGTACATACGGGCATCGAGAACGATGTCGGTATGATCGAGATCATTTCGGGTCTTTTCGATGGAGATCAGGTTATTCTTGGTGCTGAGAAAAAGCAAAAATAGATCATGAATGGAACTGACTTGAAAACAGCATTTTTTGTTGCTTATAAAACTATCACGAGGGGCAATAAGTCTACGGCAGTCTTCACTGTATTTATTTTATCTCTCTCATTCTTCAATTTGATGTTTGTCTCCGGATTTCTGAACGGTTTTTCTGACGGGATCATGCGGTCAATGATAGACAATTCGACTGCGCATATTATTGTCATGCCGCAAGAGGAACCGACGGTCAAGGAATTTATCTTGAACCAAGAGAAGGTGCGTGCGCAGATCGGAACAATTCCTGGAGTTATTGGAACGGCTCGACACTATCAGTTGGGTGGTTCGTTCGCGTATGACAAGGAAAAGATGGGTGAATTCAAGCGAGTCTCTGCACCAGTAGTTGGCGTGACTCAATCGGAGGAAAAAAAGATCCTCACGGTCTATAAAAATATCGTTTCTGGTGAATTCCCAGATGATCTGAAAAATGACGAGATCGTACTCGGAGCAAATCTCTCCGGCGGATTTGGGACAAAGCAAACATCAGACCTTGGTGGCGCCATTGTCGGAGATGAAGTCCAGGTGACCTATTCCAATGGCATCACCCGAACGTATACGATAAGGGGAATATTTAAGATCAGCATGGGTGGGTCGGTTGGAGGCACTGCATTCATTTCAGCAGAGGAGGCGGAGTCCATATTGTCGGTTTATGACAATGCTTCAGAGATCATGGTACGAATGGATCTTGGCCGAGGAACACTCGATGAGTACGCCGAGCAGATTGGAGCGATAGCGCCAAACTTAAAGATCGAAAAATACACGAATCGCCTTAGTACCGTCGGTATTCTTGTTGATGCATTCGATATTATCGCGGTTATTGTCACAGTCATTAGTATTATTGTTGCCGCAATCACAATCTTTGTGATGATTTATGTGAACGCAGTGAACAAGCGCAGACAAATTGGCATATTAAAAGCAATCGGCATCAAGGAAAGTATCATCGAGGTATCGTATGTTCTCCAGTCCCTTTTCTATGTCACTCTTGGAACCATGCTGGGGCTTTTGATTGTTTTTTCCCTTGTGGTCCCACTGTTGCAAATGCGGCCAATTCCGATGCCGTTTGGGAGCGCAAGTTTGGTGTACACTCCCATTGAGATTTTTATCAACATTATCAGTCTTACTATTTCGGGAATCTTTGCGGGATTTATTCCTGCAAAAATGGTAGCGAGGCAGAATATCTTAAGATCAATCTGGGGTTAAACACATTCATTATGATCAAGGTAAACAATCTTACAAAGACATATCCCGGAGAAGTTCCAACTCGAGCGTTGAGGGGGGTTTCGTTTGAAATAAAGAAGGGCGAGTTTGTCGCGCTCATGGGGAGAAGTGGATCCGGTAAATCAACACTCTTGCATCAATTGGGACTTCTTGATATTCCGACATCCGGCACAGTGCTCATCGATAATGTTGATATTCTTGCCCTTTCTGATGCTGAGCGCACCTCATTTCGTCTTAATCATTTGGGGTATGTATTTCAGGAGTATGCGCTTATTGCTGAATTTACTGCACTTGAGAATGTTTATTTTCCCGGAATGGCCCTTGGTGGTACGCATAACGAGGAACGAGCTTCAGAACTCTTGAAGCTTGTGGGATTAGAAGAGAGACTGCATCATTACCCTGGAGAGATGTCAGGCGGTGAACAACAGCGCGTTGCGATTGCGCGGGCCCTCATTAATAGCCCCAAAATACTCTTTGCAGATGAAGCAACTGCAAATCTCGACACGGTTTCATCGGAGGTGGTGTATCGGCTTTTTCAGAAGCTGAACAAGGAGCTCAATCAGACCATCATTATGATCACCCACGAGCCGGAGGATAGAAAGTATATGGACCGAGTGATTTGGTTGAAAGACGGTCTCATAGAAAAAGAGGATTAGCCAGCGGGTATTGATTTTATTTCTGTGCATACTCCCAAGTTGGCAGGGGGATACCTATATTCTGTACTTTTCTGGTGAGTAGACAAACCCCTTGTTGGTCGTGCGAGCATTTTGTCCAGAAAATTTGAGAGAGACAGTGGCGCCGCCGGCGTTATGAATGAAATAGTGACCGAGACGCCTAGTTACGAGAGTAGAAGGGGTGGTATATCCCCACTGTGGTTGGTATGATTTTTCCGAGACCGATTCATTCAGCAAAAAGATTGTAGTGAATATCTTTTTGTCAGGACATGTGGGTGACTCCAAGCCCCGCAGCACTTTGAACAGTCTCAGCGCTAATATTTAAGAGGTGTGCTGCATGGGGGAGACGTATATAATAAAGATATAATTGAATCCAAGGGCTCACGTATTGTATAATTACAGAGACTATGAATAATTTTGAACAGATCAACCAGAATGAACACTATGAAGGCGGTCCGTCCGCTTATCGCGCAGTTTGGCTGCAAAAAAAAATAAAAGGAACCCATCTGGAATTTCGCGATCTGCCGATCTTGGCTGAAAGTGCAGTGGCGAGAAACATCGCTCACAATTTCCCCGAGGCAATGGTGATTGATTCCGGAACTGACGCATTTCGTGGATTCATGTATGGCGAAGTAGCAGAGCAACATCCGGAACTAAGCTGGGTCATCATCGCGCGCAATGGCGGAGCAACTCCGCTTGTACATATCCAAAATATGCAAACGGGAAAACTCCTCCCCGACAGTCCTGCGGTCTATCTCGAATCAAGTTGGGCGAATGGCAGCAATCCCTACGGTGCGTAGCGCCCTGATCATATACGGGGAACTTCGTGCCCCAGTTATTTTTGTTCAATGGCCATTGGTGCTATCATTATAGCAACGACACGTGTGACGTTTTTTCATAAGAAAGACCTCTATGTTACCCAAGATCCGAATTTCTTCAGTACGAGCAAAGATCACGATCCTATTTGTTTTATTGTCTATTTTTTTATGCGCGCTTACGACGCTCGTCACCTATTTCTACGTCAATATCGCGCTCATTGAAGGGAACATCAGCAACATCAACAAGATAGCGATCGAACAGGTCCACTATACCGCTCAGATCATTAAGACCGATCAGCTTTTTTCAAAAATGCTTGGGACGAATTCCCTGGTGAGAGAGTATTTCCTCAATCCGAACGAGACGAAAGGGAAAGAACTTTTAGATGTTTTTTCAGGTTACACAAAGGAAAACAGCAAGTATCTTGCCATTTACCTCTTGGATACTCACGGCTCAGGTGTTGTTTCAACAGATGTGCGTTTCGTCGGTCAGAATTATAGTTTTCGCGATTATTATAAATTTGCAATGCGCGGCGAAGCGTATATTGATAACGCGATCGGCAGCGTAAGTAATCAATTTGGTTATTATTTTTCTTATCCAGTAAAAGATGACGGTGGTACTGTGATCGGAATTGTGGTGGTCAAGGCTAGTAATACTGAGATCGACAATTCGATCTTGCGCAGTGAGCTGTCAAACACAAGTTCCGTAATGCTTACTGATGGTTTTGGCATCATTTTGGTCTCAAACCGCCCGGATCGTTTTTTAAAAAGCATCGGCGCTCTTTCTCCTGAGAATTCCGCATTAATCGCAGAGACGAATAAGTTGCTTGGCAAAGAGGTGGTACCGCTTCAATATAACGAGGTGCAAAAGATCATAGATACCTACACCGGGAGTGTCACAATAAACTATTTTGATCCGAAAGATAACGAAAACGAGAATATTTCAGTGATCAAATTTGACGACCTCCCATTCTACCTGGTCTCAGAGATCGGGATGCAAGGTGTTGAAGACACCGTACTGTCGATTGTCATGAAGATCATCGCGATTTTTTTGTTAGGTATCTTGCTCGTCTCCTTTTTGACGTATCGTGCAATAATCATTTTTATTAGCCCGCTTTCAAAATTACGGTCACTGTCGGAGGCGATCAAGAGGGGAGATTTTTCCCAGCGGGTAGAGGTCAAGACGGACGATGAATTCGGCGAACTCGCTGAAACGATGAATGCTATGACTACTAGCTTGGGGGATACCTTTACGGCCCTTGAGAACAAGGTGCGTGAACGCACGAAAGAATTGGAAAAAGTGATGGAAGAAAAAAGTAAATATCTTGAAAAAGAAGTCTTAGACAGGACGGAAGAATTCAAGCGATCACTCGAGGAAAAAGACAAGAGTCTTGAAGTGAAAGTGGCCGTGCGAACGGACGATCTGAAAAAAATGATGAAAGAAACCGAGCAGATGAATAAATTCATGATCGGACGGGAGTTGAAGATGACCGAATTAAAAAAAGAGATAGCCGATCTTAAGGAGAAGCTCGAGGAGGCATCGCATAAAGGATCATAAACCATCGGTCATGCGCGGTTGACTGAGCGCTAAGCCCCATTGCCATGGTTGCGATGTCTACCAGATGAGAATTTGGTAAATCGTTCGTACGGAAACTATCGCTTGTTGGCATATTCACGTATGCAATAAATTAAAGCTTCTATAAAAATTGTGTTACACTTTATTGATGCCGCCAAGTGAGAAAAGTAAGAAGAGGATTCTTATTGCTGAGGATGAAAGGGCGTATTCACGTGCGCTTGTTTTAAAACTCCAAAATTCGGGTTTTTATGCGGAGAGTGTGCCGAACGGAGAAGAGGCGCTCTCCTTGATTGAACGCTCTCATTTTGATCTTCTCGTGTGCGACCTCATCATGCCTATCGTGAACGGCTTTGAGGTCCTTGAACGATTACAGAAAAAAAACAACAAGATACCCATTCTCGTTTTGTCGAATCTTAGTCAGGAAGAAGACGAGAAGAAGGCGCGCTCACTGGGGGCTACAGACTTTATTTCCAAATCCGATACGCCGATCGCCGAGGTTATTAGAAGGGTCGAACAATTATTTCAAAAAAAATAACGAGTAATTTTTATGAATTTTAATGACGAAGCGATCAAAAAAGTTCTTCTTGCCGGGAATTATATCGAAGAAAAAGATATTGCAATCGCGGAAGAATACGCGAAAGAACATCGCGGTTCATTCGTTGATTATTTGCTCGGTCAGGGCTTGCTTTCGAGGGCAATCATCGGTCAGGCATTCGCAGAGTCTTTCGGGGTTTCTTATTCCGATCTCGAAGCGCACAGCCCCAGAAAAGAACAGGTTTTTCTTATTCCCGAGGAGCTTGCCAAAAAATATCGTACGGTAGTTTATTCACAAAAAGGTTCAGACGTAGTCATCGCAACTGATGACCCCACACAGGAAGAACTCTTGGCGAATCTGCAGCCGCTATTTCCCGATAAAAAACTGACGATCACTCTCGCAATCCCTGATGAAATTGATGCTATCTTTGCGAACTACCATCTGGGATTAGGGGCGATCTTCGCGAAGATCATCGATAGCAAGGGGCGTGCAGCTCCGGAGATCATCAATCAGATATTTGAGGAGGCGTTACTGCTCAAGGTGTCCGATATTCATTGTGAACCCGAAGAGCATCGCGTTGTCATCCGCTTCAGGATAGACGGCGTACTTCATGATGTCGGCGAAATGCCGAAAGAATACTATGAGAATATCGTCAATCGTTTGAAGGTCCAGTCCAAGTTACGTATCGATGAGCATTTCAGTGCACAGGACGGGGTCATTCGCTACGCATCTCCGAGTCACACAGAGATGGTCGACCTCCGGGTGTCGATAGTTCCTACGCTCGACGGGGAAAAGGTCGCTATCCGCATTCTTTCTTCATCCGTCCGTGATCTCGGTCTGAGTGACATTGGATTATCTCTCGCATTACAGGAACAGATCATTAAAAGCGCAAAGAAGCCGTTCGGCATGATCCTAGTAACTGGTCCTACGGGGAGCGGTAAGACAACAACGCTCTACTCGATCATCAAGATCATCAATACGAGGGGCACGAACATCACGACGATCGAAGATCCGGTCGAATATAAGATCCACGGAATAAATCAGATCCAGGTCAATACTCAGACGAATCTGACGTTCGGAAACGGACTTCGCGCGATCATGCGTCAAGACCCGAACACCATCTTTGTCGGAGAAATCCGCGATCTTGAAACGGCTGATATCGCGGTCAACGCAGCGTTGACGGGGCATCTAATGCTTTCGACCTTTCACGCCAATAATGCGGCAACAGCAATCCCACGTTTCATCGATATGGGCGTTGAGCCATTTTTGGTCGGCTCGACGCTCGAGTTGATCGTTGGTCAAAGGCTCGTACGCAAAATTTGTGATTCGTGTAAGGTAAGTTTTCGCATAAACAAGGTCGCTGAGCTCGAGTCGTTTGGCTCGGAGGTTGCCCGACATTTTAAGGATGGGGCGACCCTTTATAAGGGAAACGGCTGTGAGGTTTGTTCGCATACTGGGTATAAGGGGCGTATCGGAGTATTTGAGTTTTTAAGCACCTCTCCTGAGCTACAAAATCTTATTGCAAAGAGCCCGTCGACCAAAGACGTGATGGCGCTCATCAAGAGCCAGGGATTCGTCTCCATGTTTGAGGATGGCATCGAAAAAGTAAAAGCTGGTATGACAACCATCGAAGAAGTGCTTCGTGTTGTCGGTTCTTAATAAACGACCATGCAACAAATAAAATTTCGAAAATCGCGTGAACATGAGGGTTTTAAAGAAGTCCCATTCGAATATCGCCCCGACTGGCCGTACCTCAGTGTTGGTTTCGGTGATGAGCGTGACTATTTCATCGAAAACTTGAGCCTGCTCATTTCTTCCGGTATGGGGATATCCGCAGCCCTTGCAGCACTCAGTCTTTCGGTCAAGACACGCAAGATGAAGAAGATTACCGCTGCGATCGAGTCGATGGTGAATTCGGGAATGCCGCTTTGGAGGTCGTTTTCGGAGACAAAACTTTTTTCAGAACGCATCATCTCGCTCATTCGTTCGGGTGAGGAGGCGGGAAGGCTGTCAGATCATTTGAATCTTGTCACCGTTCAGCAGCACAAAGAGAAGATGTTCCACTCACGACTCCGGTCCGCATTGTTGTATCCGGGCATCGTCTTTTTTCTCGCTCTTATCATCGCACTGGGAAGTGCGTGGCTCGTGCTACCGAAGATTGTCGCTATTTTTTCAGAAACAAAGGGAGAGCTTCCTCTTGCGACGAGAATATTGGTCTCTATGGGCTCTTTCTTTGAGCAGTATGGTGCTTTTGCGGTGCCTATATCCGTCATCGCTATCGGTCTTCTGGTATATACATGTTTTTTTTATAAAAGAACCAAATTCATCGGCGATGTAATTCTTTTTCACATACCAGGGATAAAAGATCTCGTGCAGGGGGTCGAGGTTGCGCGTTTCGGGTATATCTTCGGCGTGCTTTTGCAAGCCGGATTCCCGGTTGCTGACGCGCTTGATTCGGTCAAAAGAGGGACATCATATGACTCATACGCAAGGTTTTATGAGCACCTGCAATCAAGCGTGCTCCGCGGGGAATCGTTCAGAGAAGCATTTGGCAGTCTACTGAACATAGATCGATTCATTCCCATTCCGATACAGCAGCTTATTATCTCCGCCGAAAAGTCCGGGAAGTTGTCGGAAACATTCATCCGCATCGGTATTATTTTTGAAGAAAAAACAGACGCAATGTCGCGTGATCTTGCCACCATATTAGAACCGATCGTTTTGATCGTGGTGGGTCTGATCGTCGGCTTTATTGTGCTCGCTATCATGGGACCACTATATGGACTATCAAGTCAGATCAATTAAAGGATCATCACACCGTGGGATCACACTCGTCGAGTTGATCGTGGTCGTTGGCATTATAATGTTGCTTACTGCGGTCTCCATAACAGTCTACGGCAGTTTCAAGGCTCATGAAAATCTCGAGATCGCGACGATGGGAGTCGTCGGGGCGCTCCGTCACGCACAGGCGAATGCGGAGTCGGGGAAAGCCGACTCACCATGGGGGGTAGCATTACTTACGAGTTCCGTGGTCGTCTTTAAGGGTGGGGTCTATGCCCTAAGAGATATCTCAGCAGACCAGAAGCTCGACCTGCCGAGTGGCGTATTCGCAGGAGGGCTTTCCGAGATCGTCTTCGAGAAAGTTACGGGAAACACGGGTGGGGCAGGTTCGGTAACGCTCACGAATAGTTTTGGTGTAAGGAATATTATCATCAATGCAAAAGGTACCATCACATATTAATAGTCGCGGATCTTCTTTGATCGAGATACTGATCGCATTATCAGTGTTTATGGTTTTTGTTGTTGCTACAATAGGTGCCACAACAACCGTTGCACGTAATGCGCGACATGTCGCGAACAGTGAGAGAGCCGCTTTTCTTGCCGAAGCATCTTTTGAGATAATAAGAAATCTGCGCGATGCGCAGTATGATTTCGTAAATTTGCCCGACGGCACTTATGGTCTCGCCAATCTCGCTAATGTTTGGGCCCTATCCGGTTCATTCGATGTGCAGGGTATTTTCTCGCGAACGGTCACGCTCTCGACCGTCAATAGCGATCAAAAGAGGATACATACGGTCGTTTCGTGGGAAGACCAGGTTCTAGGAATTCACACGGTTGCCATGGATACGTATCTTACGAATTGGCGTGCACCGCTCAATATTGGGCTCACGGTGAACAAGACGGTAGTGAATCATGGTGGTACAAAAGTCCTCGGCGACTTCCTTCCCAATAGTCTTCAGACGTTGGCGTGGGATAATTCCGTAGAACCACCCGTGCAGAATACCGTGAATATTCCGATCGTTTATTCACCGTTCACGATGACGCTCGGTCCCGGTGTGTACACTTTTTTGACAACGATCGACCCCAATTACGCTCTGACACTTTCTGCTGATTGCCTTGGAAATAGCATTATGCTTGCCAATGGCGACACAAAATTATGCACTATTACGTATGAAGAATATGTGATCCCCACGGTTACTACTCCAACCGCAGCCCTTATTACCGAGACGACCGCGACACTTGGAGCAAACGTCACGTCACTCGGTATTCCGGCCTCGATCGGAGAGCGCGGAATATGTTGGGGAACAACACCCGCACCTACGACAAATTGTGTCGCGGAAGGAGGAACGACGCTTGGCATATTTACCCAGGCACGTACGGGATTCACTGCAGCAACGACGTACTACTATCGTGGCTATGCGATAAACACCACGGGAACGGGCTATTCAGCTGATGGAACATTTACGACGGGTGCAGCTACTTGCGTTGTTGCCTCAGCACCGGTCGGTATTCCAACCGTGTACGATTCTGCGTCATCTGCTTCAGCGGTTGTAACGAAGCCAACCGGAGTCGCCGCGGGGGATATTCTTTTTGCTCACATCCTTCATAATCCTGCCGCAAATATCGATAGATTGTCGGTGATACCCGCTGGATGGAATCTTGTCGGCCGTCACAGGAATGGTAACTACAATCAGGCACTCTATTACAAGATCGCAGGAGCGGCTGAGGGGGCAAATTATACATTTGGATTTAGCGCCGCCTCAAAGATCGCAGTAACGCTATCCGCATATCGTGGTTGCTTTGATGTCTTAAATCCCATTTCTGTATTTTCAAATACGAAATACGTGGTCAGTAATACGACCTATCGTGCCGCATCAATGACGATTCCAACCGCCAACACAACAGTGCTCGTCTTTGCAAGCATGTACACTACCACCGTGCGCACGTTTGCCAATCCGCTCACGCAGGGGGGCGGGTGGACCGAAGATTACGATCGCGGTGCAAACACATCAGATTTCTCGAGGGCCAGTTATCGCAGGTTCATTGTTGCACCGGGAGTAACGGGGGTTATCGATAGCATTGGGACGTCTGGCTCCACGGTGAAACATGTCTTTAGTGTCGGTCTGACGCCCTTATGATATGAAAATATATGATATGCAAAAAGGCTTCTCACTTATAGAAATGATCGTCTACGTGGCGATATTCGGCGTGTTCGTGATCGGGCTGATGAGTTTTTCCGCTGGCCTCATCTCCGCGCGTTTGCACAGTCAAAGCGTGTTTGAGGTGAACGCTCAGGGCTCGCGTGCAATAAAAACAATAACGCAAACGCTCCGTAATGCCAGTCAGGTCAATAGTCCCGCCGTCGGTGCGCTCGGTGGACTTCTGAGTGTGATCACTGAAACGCCCGCTACGAGTCCTACGACGTTCTCTGCAAGCGGCGGGGTGCTCTATGTCACTGAAGGTGTCGGTGCTCCGATTGAGCTCACTAATAACAAAGTTATCATAAGCGATCTTATCTTCTCGAACTTTTCTCAACCGGGTACGCCTAACATCGTCCAAGTCAGCTTTGTACTGACGAGTGCAACGACAAATGCCGGTGCCGGCATTCCGTACGTGGTGCGTTTTGACGGTAGCGGAGCATTACGTAAATGATATGAAATATCTTTTCCACAAAAAAGTTCAAAAAGGATTCTCGACGCTTTTCATCGTCATCGTTCTCGGCGGTACTGCGCTTTCCCTCACTCTTGCACTCGCAACAAGCAGTATGTGGTCGATCAGGGGGAGTATTAACACAAGAAATGGAGTTCACGCCAAGGCTCTTGTGAATGCTTGTGCGGAGGTTGCGCTAGAAACACTACGTGAAAATAATTCATACACCGGCACGGGGAACGTAATGCTTAACGAGAGCACTTGTACATATACGGTGAGCAATACCGGTGGAACATCACGTGCGATCGCCGTTGTTGGTTCCGTGAGTGATATCGTCCGTAATGTTCACATTACTACCGGCTCCCTTAACCCGCTTGTCGTTTCTTTATGGCAAGAACGGTAGAGGGAATTATCGGTACAAACTTTTTCCACCGAGTTTTTTTGCGCGAACGCCGATCTAAGGACTTTGTCTCATGTATAAACGCGTCCATATGGTTCAAACATTTTATTTGCTATACTTTATGGAGTCATAGAAAAATATTCTGGGTAATGATGAATTTTCTGTATAAATACCGGAGCATCATATATGGATAAGATAAAACATACGATCACAGCCTTTATTCAATATGTGCGCAGGAACATATTTTCTTTTGCAGTCTTGCTATTTGTCCCGTTATGGTATTTTCTTGTCGCCCCGTATCTATTGATGATACCGAGCGATTTTACGTACAAGGCGGACATGGTGTCTGTTGATAATTTTTATGATGCATCCATTGGTGAATTTGGTGCTGAACAATACTCCAAAACGGATTTTTCTTATGAGGTCGTTTCGTATGCGGGATTCATCTTCACGATAAAAAATATATTTCACGTCGCATCACTGGACGGAAAGACCATCTTTCGCGCAGAGCCACTCTATGGGATAAATGCGCTGAACGGGCAACACGTAAGGGGTGCCGGAGATAGAGATAGGGACGGGTATCTTTTTGCGCCCAGATGGCTCAAGGGGGGTAGTTCTTTCACGTACTGGCATGCAAGCAACAACACTCCTTCACAGATGAAGTACGTAGGTGAGGAGACCTTGTACGGGTTAAAAGTATTCAAGTACCAAAAAAGCAATATTGAGCCGACCGACCAAACGGAGCTCATGGGATTCCTTCCCGGGGTACCGGAGACCCGCGGGGTAAAGCTCTCAAGCGATCTTTTTATGTGGATCGAACCGATCTCTGGTCACGTCGTGAAAATGGAAGATTTTTCAATAGATTATTTTTATTTTGACATAAAGACCGGTGAAAGATCGCTGCCATATAACCAATTTTTAAATACATATACAGATGAAAGTGTCCGGGCGCACGTACAAATGGCGGAACAAGAGCGAAATAAGATCATTTTCTTTCAGTTCGGAGTCCCATTCTTGCTCCTTCTTCTCGTTTTGTTCATGTTAATGTACATTCGACAAGTAACAATGGTCAAAAATTTCTGGAGGGAAAATTGGATCGCTCTGATCATATTTATTGTGAGCATCGCGATCACGTTTGTCGTGTATTATTTATTTGAAGCAAATGCTGAGAAGGAAAAGCAGTCTCATTTCGCTACTGAGGTCGCTGAGATCAGCGCTAACATTCAAAAGCAGATGGAGATCTACGTCAATACGCTCCGAGGAACCGGAGGCCTCTTTGCTGCGAGTCAAACCGTAAGCAGAGATGAATGGCGTGCATATCTTACGGCGATCAAAGTGTTCAAGAATTATCCCGGCATACAGGGTTTGGGATTTGCACAGATCGTTTCATCCGATGAAAAAGATGCATTCATTGCTTCTATGCGCAAAGAGGGGCTTCCTGATTTTGTTATCACACCCGAAGGCGAGAGAAGTGCATATACACCCATTCTTTATGTGGAGCCCCCTACGGAAATGGATCGTCGGTCCATAGGTTTTGATATGTCTACGGAGAAGACGAGGCGCAGTGCGATGGCGTCGGCAAGCGCCTCTGGTGAGGCCTCTATCTCCGGCCGAGTGATGTTGATGCAACAGGAGGGGGCAGGCATGAAGGCGGGTTTCGTCGCGTACGCCCCCGTACATTGGGGCGATGTTGCGTCTGGCAGTGTTTCCCGGCAGCCAGAAAGCGTCTTCGGTTATGTGTTCAGCGTGATCGATGCCGCCGAACTTGTACGCGGAAGTCAGGCTTTCAAAAGCGCGGACATCACATTCCGCATCTATGACGGACTGCGAATGCTTCCCGAACGATTAATGTTCGATGCGAGCGAGGGCGTAGAGGGGTGGGCGTCGGATCTTACGTTCAGAACTACGGTAACGATGTATGTGGCTGATCACCCATGGACGATCGAATTTACTAATGCGCCATTACTTCCGAATGGCCGTACCTATGCCGTGTTGCGCTACCTCATTGTCGTGGTCGGCCTGTTAATGAGCTTTGCGCTTTTTGGTGTGATATATGTGACTGCACGGTCAAAAAAACAGGCGATCGCGTATGCGGAAAATGCGAACAGTGACCTCGTGACAAATATTGCCGAACTGGAAAATACCAAAAAAGCAGTGCTTAATATTTTAGATGACGTTGAAAGCGAAAAAGAGAATCTTGCAAAAGTATCGCGGAGACTGGCTCTTGCAACCGAGTCGGCACAGATCGGTGTGTGGGAATGGGATATCACAAAAGACAAGATCTCATGGAATGATCAAATGTACGCGCTGTACGCAATGTCGAAAGAAGAGTCCGAGAGAACGTTCGAGGCGTGGCAAAAAAGACTGCACCCTGATGACAAAAAATTGAGAGACGATGCTATCCAGGCGGCACTAAGAGGTGAAAAGGAGTTCAATATGCAATTTCGTATCATATGGCCAAGTGGGGAAACGCATTATATTCAAGACCATGCGCTCGTCGAGCGTGACGGTGACGGAAAGGCAATCAAGATGGTTGGTGTGAATTGGGACATCACGAAAGAATCGATCGTCGATAGGGAAAAAACCGAATTTGTCTCACTCGCTTCGCACCAATTAAAGACTCCAGTCGGCGCGATACAGTGGAATCTTGAGATGCTCTTGGATGGTGATTACGGTGAAATGCCCGATAATCAGAAGGAGATATTGCGTGAGACTTACTCTCTGAATACGCGTATCAACGAATTGATCCACGCACTCCTCAATGTTTCTCGTATTGAGATGGGCGTCTTCATCGTTGAGCCGACGCCGACTGATTTCGTCGCAGTGTGCAATGAGGTACTCAAGGAAATGGAGGGACGTATCGCACAAAAAGGTCATCAGATGATCACGCACTTCGACGCGCAATTACCGATCATCCCTGCCGATGCGAAGCTGCTGCGTGTGGTGTTTCAGAATTTTATTTCGAATGCGGTTAAGTACACCCAGGATAATGGGAGAATCACGGTAGTGCTTCATGCTGACGGCGGCAACGTCATCTTTAGTGTGTCAAACAACGGAGAGCCGATCCCCGAAGGTGAACAGTCACAGATATTTCAGAAGATGTTTCGGGCAAGTAATGCCCAAAAACAGGACGTGGATGGTACAGGGCTCGGGCTGTATGTTGTGAAGCAGATCGTCGAAAATGCGGGCGGGAAGATCTGGTTCACATCAAAGGTCGGTGAGGACACGGTATTTGCTTGTTTGTTCCCGCTTTCCGGAATGATCGCAAAACGAGGGACTAAAAAGCTGGATTAGGGGCGATTGCAAATGAGATATGGAAGTGCAGGTTCTAAAAAATACGGAAGGACGTACTCAGAACGTGTTACTATTGAGTAACTTCATGGTCCCTTACTATAATTTGTAGTATACTGACGTGGTCTTACGTTCGAATTTTTTACGAACAACAAAAAAATTTTGCTAAATATGGTCAAAGAGGTTCTGAAACGAGTGTCCAATAGTGTTTCCTTTGTAGAACCAACCTCCTGGAGAAGTAGGCTGTTGATCATTCTCGCAGTAATGGTTCCATATATTTTGGCAACCGGATATGATTTTGTCACCTATCGGAATGTATTGAGAACTGACGTGTATGAGCGCAGTGCTGCACTTGTTGAACATACGAAGAGCATTGTAACCCCAAGGTTGGATCTTCTTGAGGATCTTGTCATTACGCATGCGTCGAAGGCAAATATCGTAAACTACACAAAGGAGGCAAAATGGGATAAAAACAGTCTTTTGTTAGGGAATATCGCCATGGGTAATTCTGATGTTGTTGGCGTTGCACTGCTCGATCCAGCCGGCATACTTATTGATGTGTATCCTGCCGATCCGTCGATCATCGGACAAAGTCGTGCTGATCGTGAATGGTACAAAAATATTACGGTTACGGGAAAGCTAGAAATTAGCGGGGTGTTCAAAAGGGGAATCCACCCAGAAGTGTATGTTACTGTCGTCGCCGCGCCGGTGCGTGACGAAAAGAACGTTGTTGTCGGATATCTTCTTGTTCAAACTTCACTGGATAAAATTGCCGCGTGGATCCGTAATGTTGATGTTGGACCCGGCGGTTTTACCTATCTTATAGATAAGAATGGCAACCTGCTCGTGCATCCGTATTTTGATCTCAATAATGGGTTTGTTAATTATTCGCAGGTCAGTGCGGTAAAAGAAGTATTGAGTGGCAAAAGCTTCGTAGAGATTACCTATGATGAAATGGGGGGCGAGGAGGCGCTTTCTGCGTACGGGCAAATTCCCGAGTACAAATGGGGCGTTGTCGTTCAACGTCCGACACAGTTTGCTTTTGCGGACTATTATTCCAGTTTGACGCACGTGGCTTTTGTGGACATTATAGTCGGATTATTTCTATTGTTGCTTACGCTGCTAGTCTTGAAAATATTTTCCGTCTCGAGCGAATTGCGCCGTAGGGAGAAGGTCTATCTTAATAGTATCAGTGACGGCATGTTGGTAATAGATAGAAATTGGAAGATAGCGCTTTGGAATAATGTAATGGAAGATTTTACCGATATCACGGACGAGGAGGCGATGGGTCAGAATTTTAAGGATATTGTGAAACTGGTGAGAGTGGGTGATAAAAAAGCGAACATATTGTTCATTGAAGAGGCGATGCTTGGTGGAGAAAAAAGATCTTCGGAAGATCATACTGTGATCGTCGACAAAGGAGGAAATGAAGTATCGGTCGTGAGCAGCGCCGCGCCGATAAAGAATGACAATAATGTCGTGACCGGATGCATCGTAACTTTAAGAAACACAACAGAAGAATTATTGTTAGAAAAGAGAAAAACAGACTTGATTGCAAGTGTCATTCAGGAATTGAAGCCCCCTCTTATCATCATCAATTCCGTAGCTAAGCAATTCAATGATGCGCGACAGAAGATCACGGCGCTCATTCCGGACATGTCGATGGGGATCAGCCTTATTGTTGATGCTTCGCAAGAAATAACGCAAATGGTAGACGGCCTCCTTGATGAGATCGAGGGTGCGAACATTAGACATAAAATGATATTTGACCTCGTAACGATGCTCAAGAGTCTGCAGGCCCGTCTGGTCCCCTCTGCTTCTCTGTCGGAGGTGGCTATCCACTATGAACCGCCCGAAACCTTCGTTCACGTTCTGGTCGATGATCCGGAATTGATCGAACGATCATTTGCAGGTCTGCTGGATAACGCAATCAAATTCAGTAAGCGCGGCGGAGATATATTTATTGAACATGATGCTGCGGGAAAATATTTCAAAACGATCATTAGAGATAACGGGCTCGGAATTTCTAAGGAGGATATGTTAAAAATATATGCTCCTACCCCGAAATCAATAAGTGTCGAATACGCAAAAGTGCCCCAATTAGGTCTGCTGACCATCAAGAATAACATAGAAGAAAACAGTGGAATCATCACTATTGAATCCGAATTGGGAGCAGGGACGACCGTGTCGGTGTACTTACCATTCGTTTGAGTTTGAGGCATGATCAGTCATTTTAAATGCATTATTCATCAATTAATAAACCCACATGAACACTAATAAAAAAAATGTCGATGCAATCTATCGTGAGACGCTAGAAGAGGTCTTAAAAGGTGATGAATTGCGCTACCGCGCGCTTTTTGAAAGTTCTGCGGACGCACTTATGACGCTTGAACCTCCTGCATGGAGTTTCACCGATGGAAATGCCGCCGCATTAAAAATGTTTGGAGCAAAAGATAAGACAGAATTTACTGCGAATGGACCTTGGAATCTCTCTCCGGAAAAACAACCCGACGGCCGTCTTTCGCACGAAAAGGCCAAGGAGATGATCAACGCGGCGATGCATGACGGCTCACATTTTTTCGAATGGACACACCGCAGGCTGAATGGCGAAGAGTTCCCTGCAACAGTACTGCTTGCACGTATTGATCTTTGCGATCAGTCGATCATTGAGGCCACCGTAAGAGATGTTACAAAAGAGAAGATCGCAGACCACTTGCTCATAAAAGAGAAAAGTGAGGAAGTTGAAAAGATGAATCGGTTGATGAAAAAGCATGAAATAGAAAAGAACGAACTACGGAGCGAAATAGAAGAGATCCGGAGAAAATTGCAGAAATAGCACAAGCCCCCATCCTTGCCGCCCTAGTCGTCGTGGAATATTTTTCGTTTTTTCTGCTTTTCGCAAGGTTCACAAAGGCACTTCACTAATCTTTCGTCATGTGTACCGTTGTCGAAGAGCGTCATCTTGGGACGCAAGAATGATCTCAATGATAACGCCGAAGCAATACGGGTAAGATATGTTCCAGTGAGAAATTATATGGTTTCCTATTGTAATACATAGTATACTGATGGAGTTAAGTGTTTGCCCCGCGACGATGAAAAATGCATTCTCTTGTTAATAAAAATGGACAAAGAACGCTTGCTGCGAGTATCAAACAATGTTCTTGCAATGGACCCGTCTTTTTAGGAATAAATTATTGACCGAGAGTGCACCGTGTCATGGTGATGGCAAATGATCGAGTTACCGGTTAAGAAAAATCTCTATGCTATCTCATATCCGAAATTTTTCAGTCCGAACGAAAATAACGATTCTTTTTGTTTTATCATCTGTTGTTTTATGTATTTTAACGGCGTTCGTCATATCGTTTTATGTAAATTTTGCGCTTGTCGAGGGGAATATCAACAACATCAATGTTATAGCGACCGAGCAGGTCCATCATACTGCTCAGGTGATAAAGACTAATCAGCTATTTGCAAAAATGCTCGGGACTAACTCCTTAGTGCGAGATTTTTCCATTCACCCAGACGAAGCGAAGAAAAAAGTACTTTTGGATATTTTTTCAGAATATACAAAGGAAAACGTCAAATATTTGGCCATCTACCTTTTGGATACTCATGGTATTGGCCTTGTTTCAACAGATGCGCGTTTTATCGGAGAGGACTATAGTTTTCGGGATTATTTTAAACAAGCATTGAGTGGTAATGCATATATTGATGTTGCAATTGGTAGCACGAGCCATCAATTTGGCTACTATTATTCTTACCCAGTAAAGAGCGCTGACGGCAGTGTCGTTGGTGTTTTGGTGGTCAAGACAAACAGTACCGAGATCGATGATTCGATCCTCCGCAGTCACCTGTTAAACACAAGTACGGTTATGCTTACCGATAGTTTCGGTATCATTTTAGTTTCCAATCGATCCGAACGTTTTCTGAAAAGTGTTGGCACACTTTCGTCTAAAAATATCGCACTTATCACACAGACGAGTAAATTGCTTGGTAAGGAGGTTGTACCGTTACAATACAATGAGGTGCAAACAATCATCGATACCTATACGAAGATGGTAACGATAAAAATTTATGATGCGGAAGATAAAGAAAACGAAAATATTTCGGTGATTAAATTTGAAGACCTCCCATTTTTCTTGGTAACAGAGACAGGAATGCAGAGCGTTGAGGATACGGTCCTCTCGATCGTGGTAAGGAGTATTATTATTTTCCTGATAGGTATTTTATTGGTTTCTGTTTTTGCTTATCGCACAATCATCATTTTTATTAGTCCAATGTCGAAATTTCAATCGCTCTCAGAAGCGATCAAAACAGGCGATTTCTCTCAACGTATTGAGGTAGAGACGGGAGACGAATTTAGCGAGCTTGCTGAAAGCATGAATTCTATGACAGTCAGTTTGGGTGATATGTTCATCGTGTTGCAGCATAAAGTTCAGGAACTGAAGGTGCCAATGGCTCTCATTAATTCCGTAGCTAAGCAGTTCAACGATGCTCGTGAGAGCATAACAAAACTTATCCCAGACATGTCGATAGGAATCAGTCTTTTGGCAAATGAGTCGCAGAAAATAACTCAAATTATAGATAATTTGCTCGAGGAGGTTGAGCGTATGAATATTCGATCAAAAATCGGGCTTGATATGATATCCACGATACACCGGTTACACATAGCTCTTATGCCACTGCTTTTTCGAAAAGAGGTCAGCTTGCATTACGACTCGTCCGATGAATCTCTGAACGTCCTTGTTGATAATCCGACAGTCATTGAAAATGCAATATTCGGCATACTGGATCATGTGATCAAGCATGGTAAAAAGGGTGGGGCAATACATATTTCGCACGAAACTACTGAAAAATATCTTAAAACAATCATTGTCAGTACCGAATTCGATAGTTCGAAGGATGACCTATTAAAAATCTCCATACCCACGTCAGGCCGTATGAGTGATAAGGAGAAGGGCGCGGCAACGGCAAATCAAGTATTCATAAAGGATGCCATAGAAAAAAATGGAGGAATTGTTTCTGTTGAGTCCAGGCCCATTGAGGGTACGACCATCACTGTTTGTTTGCCTGTCGTTTAGTGGTGCGGATAATTGACCTTGTGTCACATCATCCATCAAATCAATAGGCCTACATAAAAATGAATAAAAAAGATGTCGATGCGATCTATGCGAAAATTGGATCTGTTTCCGGAAAAACAACCCGACGGTCGTCTTTCTGCCGAAAAGGCAATTGCTGAAATAGTTCACCGGCTCATGCTGTTGCTTATGACGCGATGGCGGTCCGTTTCATTTCATGTAAATTATCGGGAACAGGTCAAACGTGCCGAGGTAGAGGTATCATGCGATAATACTGCCTATATATGCCACGCATCATCCTCAAAAGGCTCTTCGGTCTATTCCCGGTCCGCTACCGTATTTATACCAAACGACGTCGGATAGGCGGTCTCACGGGCTCAAAACGGGCGTATACGGCACAGAAAGAAGAAGCGCGTATATTGGTGCATCGCAAACTCTCAGAGTGGAATCGGCATTACAATTTGGCGTACAACAGGGTCGCGATCAGGGATCAGCGCTCACGTTGGGGGAGCTGTTCAAAGAAGGGGAATCTTAATTTTAACTATCGGATCCTGACACTGCCCGAACCGCTCCAGGATTACATTATCGTGCACGAACTCTGTCATCTCGTGATGTTCGATCATTCCAAAGAATTCTGGGCTCTTGTTGCGCAAACCGTACCTGATCACCTCGTGCGGAGACGTGCGCTTACGGTGTTCGCAAAAGGTGGCCATTGAACATTTTTATTATTTTGGGGAGCGCCCTGATATTGTCTCATTGCTTAAATATCGCTACTATTTGTTTATGCAAAAGAACAGCGAAGGCGGCTATCTTCCACTCATCGCACTTATGGTCATCGTCGCGATCATCGGACTATTGTATACAAAGATATATTTCACGCCGCAACTGCCTCCGGCGACCGATTCGTTTCAGCCACTTTCTGCAAGCGGAACGCCCGCGAGGACTGGGTTTGAGCGAGCACATGCGGATGTCGATGCCGCAAAGGTTGTGCAGAAGAAATTGAATGAGCGCAATGCGGAAACGAACGCTGCGCTCTTCGAATAGTGTCGCATCCGGTGTTGTGTTATAGTCATTTTCTATGATAGGACTTGCATTCACCCCCGAACAATTCAAGACCCTTTTACGGATGGTCTATATAGCGAATACGGTCGCGAACGGTCATCGCGATATTGATTTTGAGGTAGCGTATGATGATCTTGAGCAGTACGTCTTTTCGCGTGCAAAAGATGCCGGGTATCCAGCGGCTACTTCACGACACAAGCTGGCGGGTGAAGAGCATCATCATCCTTCGCGCGTATTTGAGAACGACCCCGAAGTGAACAAGTTGATGGATGAATACGATCTCCATGTCATGGTTGAACTCTTGTCGGAGAAACTTGCCGAGCGTGATGTCGAAGCGATGCACGGGAAAGACGTTAAGGAAAAAATGTCTGAAGAGAATTATGAGAATCTGCTTGAAGAAAGGGCCGACATGTATGATAAGGAATTTTTGCAGCACGGACTCGCAAATCTCTCGCTTCAGACAGGAACAGCAACAGATACGCCGAAGTAGGCACCATTGCCTTTCTGCTTCTGGTATAGTGAATACATGAAGCCCATAGTATTCCTCGATTTCGACCGAACCATTTTTGATACCGATCAGCTGTATGCGTGGATCGGTCCGAATCGTTTTGAACGGATCCTCGCATTGACGTCCGGCGAGATAGCCCCGCCGGATTTTGCGAGTTATCTTTATCCGGATACCGTCAATTTTTTGAAGCGAGTGCGCTTAACTCATCGCATTGTTATTCTCACGTATGCGGTCAATGTCGTTCTGCAGCGAAAAAAGCTTCGCGGTTCGGGGATCATCCCCCTTGTTGATGATGTCATTATTACGCAGGGTAGTACGGACAATTTGACCGGTAAGGGTGAAGAGGCGAGTAAATATTTATCACGTGTCGGAGACCCGGGCTGGGAACATACATTCGTCGATGATTCACCGCAGAATATCGATGAAGTGAAGCGAAAAAATCCGGATATTCGTTGTATTCGCATTGACCGTGTTCCCTTAGCGCAGGGAATGCTCCATGATGCACTCTTAGCGCCGGATCAGGTGGTGGTTGATCTCGCTCAACTGGAAAGCATTCTTTAGCAGCCCCTTATTTTACTTCGATGCACAACTGGCTTGCATTTTTTTGGCATACCTCTACTCTAAGATGATATGGCTAAGAAAGAAATCACCAAAAGTGGCGAAGCTCGCATTAAGAAAGCGTTTGCCGCTGTTACGGAGCGTACATGGAAAGGCGGCGGACTAAAGGGAAATGACTCGTGGCACATCTTTAAAGTAATGGCTGAATTCGTGGATGGCTTTGAGCGTCTGAACAAGATCGGCCCATGCGTATCCATTTTTGGCTCCGCCCGCACTGATCCGAATAATAAGTATTATAAGCTTGGAGAGGAGATCGCCTTCCAGCTCACGACGTGCGGTTATGGGATCATCTCGGGCGGCGGCGGGGGTATTATGGAGGCGGCGAATAAGGGTGCACAACGCGCAGGAGGAAGGTCTGTTGGACTCAATATTCAGCTCCCATTCGAGCAGCATCATAATGTGTTTATTGATACTGATAAGATCTTTAATTTTAAGTATTTTTTTGTACGTAAGGTCATGTTCATGCGCTATGCGCAAGGTTTTGTTGTGCTTCCCGGAGGGTATGGCACGATTGACGAACTATCGGAAGCGCTGACGCTTATTCAGACGGAGAAGATCGCCCGTTTTCCTATTGTGCTCGTTGGTACTGATTATTGGGGAGGTTTGGCTGAGTGGTTCAGGAAAGAAATGTTGGATGAAAGAAATATCAGCAAGGAAGATCTCGAACTCTTTCATGTTGTCGATACGCCCGAGGAGGCGGTTGCGATCATCAATAAATTCTATAAGAAGTATTTTCATGAGCCGAACTTCTAGTTACGCGTAATGCAGCATATATAAAAACTTGCACTTTTGTGCAAGTTTTTTCATTTGAGTACAAGTTGAAGTTTTCGTTTTTGCTTTATATAAAACAAAACCCGCGTGCTTGCGGACACGGGGGATTGTTTACAGACAAATAAGGAAATAATTATTTGGTGTATTTCGCGACGAGTTTCTGTAGCTCCGCTAAATGCTTCTCTTTCTCGACCTGCATTTTCTTCCAGAAAGCGATCGCATCCGGATGCCCTTTTGCATCCTTGATGTAATCTCGCTTGATACGCCAGAGGCTCTTGTGCTCCTGGACATATTGCTTCATCAGATTGTATGCATGATTGCTCTGCATAATGTCAGCGTTATTGTTAATATAGAAAGTATATCATTTTGTAATAAAAAAGATGCAACCTTTTGGGTTGCATCTGTGGAAAAAAGCTCATTTTGTGAAAAAGTCACCGGTGCGCGTGTCCATGAAATATCGGGACACAATAGCCCGTGCCTCTTGAAGAAGCATCCCCGGTAAGTCTTTTTGTTTGACTGGTTTGCCCGACCTGCTATCACTCACTTGAGCCACAATCGAGCCTTTTGCTCCTCGACAGGCGATCATTTTCCATTTGCCTGCGATCGTGAGGGTCGCTATATCATCCGAACGCTCGCCAAGTGTGATTGATGACTGCTCGATAACCCCTTGGTCCATGCCGACAAAATATGATGCCGCAATAATTGCTCCTTGCCTTATCACTTGAAGTGTCGGATAACCCCTATGCGAGCTACAGACCACCAGCCCCTCCGTGCTGTGGACATAGGTGATTTCGCACCCAGTTGAAAGATGAACCAGTATGACTCGGTTATGTGTCTTCTCGGTCACCGAGAATTCCTGCGTTTTCACAGAAGGTGTCGTCGGTCTCTTTTTGCTGATCCCCGTCGTTCTTGTCGTACGTGGACGAGTCGCAAGAATACGACCAATTTCAGACTTGAGCCCACCGCGGGCACTTCCGGTGACGCCGTGTTTATTCATCACGTCGGTGAAAGCGAGGTTGAACGGAAGCATGCCCTTCGGCGTATCTCGATAGGTAGTCTTGATGAGGTGAGATACCTCATCCGCGAGAATGATTTTATCGAGCATTTTTATCTCCTGAAAATGATGAAAAGTACTTAAATTTGCTAGGTTCATTATATCATAAATATTGCATCTACGCAATGGCAAAGCTACATAGGGGTACCCTATGTAGCTTGAGTGACATGATCCCTGTTTTTGCTAGGAGAGGAGTTCTTCGACAACGGCCTTCACGTCGTTACCATCCGCATTTCCGCCGCATGCTTTCATGACTGCACCGATGAATTTACCCATTCCACTTTTGTCGGTCACTCCGAGTTCGGCCTTTGTTTTTTCTGCGATCTTCTTGATCTCTTCACGCCCCATCATTTGAGGGAGGAACGCCTCAAGGATAACGAGCTCGTCCTTCTCTTTCTGTGCAAGCTCCGGGCGTCCGCCCGCCATGAATTGTTCGTAGGAATCTTTGCGCTGTTTTACTTGGCGTTTGATCACCGTGATACAGCCGGCGTCTTCAAGTATCTCTTGCGGTGTTCGACGCGTTGCGACCAATTCATTGATAAATCCGGTTAGGATGGAGCGAAGGACCTCAAGTCTGAGTGTCTCTTTTGCACGCATGGCGTTTTTTATCTCTTCGCGAATTTGTTGGTGGAGCATGGTGGTTGGATTAGCAAATATATAGGGGAGTATAACGTCAAAATAGTCATTCGAGTATTTGACTAATATTGATAACAGTGCTATGGTTTGCGCAGAGTTCTGTTTTTCAATAGTTTACGAACACCGAAAGGAATCAAAATGTCAGCTTTAAAATCGGTCGTCCCGCCTGAAGTTCAGGTTTTCGAAAAGCAACGTACGCCGTCCATAAGTCTTTTTCAGCGCTTTCTTGTCGAGGCAAGGTCGTCGTTTGAACGCGGTGGGTGGGATGCGCTTACGATTTTCCTGGCGCGTACTCACAAGCAACTCATTACGGATAAGCTAACGGGTCTGTTCACTCGGGATGCATTCTTTATGCTTATTGAGAAGATCATACTTCCGCGCATGCGTAGGCGCACGCTGAAGAATGGAGAAACCTACGGATCGCTTGTGGTGCTCGATCTCGACCGGTTCAAAAGCATCAATACTGCTTTTGGTCATGCCGGCGGTGATGAAGTGCTGCGGGTCTTTGGGCGTTTGATCAATGATCATTTTCGCGATTATGACATGGCGGGACGCGTCGGAGGTGATGAGTTTATCGTCATCGCTGAGGGCATCTCTTCGGAATACATCGAGATGCGCATGAATGAGCTCAAGCGGTCGTTTGGCCGGTATCCGTGGAGTCTTGATCGGATCAACGATGAAACTTCTGAAGTGCTCATGTCCTTTTCGTTCAAGGTGATCACGATCAATGATCCCGAGAAGATCCTTGATCTGATCCTCGCCGCAGACCGTGCCGTATTTCGTATGAAGCGCGAGCGTGACGCAAAAAAAACATAAACTTGTTCTCCCACTGAGGCCCATACGGGCCTCTTTTTTTTGGTATAATAATACGATGCATGAAACAAAATCGGATGGACACGAATGGTATCGCATGAATGGCGAAGCCGTAGCAAAAATATTACACACGGACCTTAAGGATGGACTCACAACGAAGGCTGCACTTTCGCGCCTCGCTGAGGTTGGGCCAAATGCGTTCAGGGAAGAAAAAAGGATAACACCGATCGACCGAATTGTCGGCGAGCTCAAAAATCCTCTGACGTTCATTCTCTTGTGTGCTGGAATCGTGACAACGCTTCTTGGACAGTATGTAGATTCTACTGTTATTTTTTTGGCCCTTATCATCAATATTGCGATCAGTCTCTATCAGGAAGGTCGTGCGTCGAGCGCATTTGAGCGCTTGCGTGAATCACAAGAAAAATTTGCCACAGTGGTGCGCAACGGAATGAAGGAGCGCATTTCTGCTGAAGACCTAACCACCGGAGATCTCGTTGTGCTTGAGACCGGAGTGAATGTCCCGGCTGATATACGGATTATTTCTGCGAATAACCTTGATGTGAATGAATCTCCGCTCACCGGAGAGTGGATCGATGTGCACAAGCGCACCGAAGCGTATGATACCGTCGTACCTTTTGTGGAACAGAAAAACATGGTTTTCATGGGCACACTCGTAACGGGTGGTTCAGGTATGGGGGTCGTTGTTGCCATAGGAAATGCGACACGCATAGGAGCAATCGCCGTATCACTCGGTGAGGGTGGCGATCTGCTTACTCCGCTCCAGGAAAATATTACTCGTGTCGCCCGACTCATGTCCTATATAGTACTCTTTGCACTTTTCGGCATCTTTATGCTTGGAGTCATGCGCGGCGAACCACTCACGGAACTATTGCTCATCTCGATCGCTATTGCCGTTGCGGCTATTCCCGAGGGGCTACCTGCGGCGGTGACGGTCGTGCTTGCGGTGGGAATGGAGGCGATACTGAAGCGGGGTGGTCTGGTACGAAATCTTTTGGCCGCAGAAACACTCGGATCTACGACGGTTATTCTCACCGATAAAACGGGAACACTGACACGTGCAGAAATGGTGGTTGCGAAAGTCGTGACGTATGGTGGTATTCTTGCGGTAGCCGATCGCGTCGATGAGCATAAGGATCACGAGGTGCACGGGGACGAGCGAGACGTGCTCGAGTTTGCCGCACTGTGTTCGGATGCATTCATCGAGCGTAAGGGTGGCGCAGAGGACTCACTTTCTGAACAGGTCGTACGAGGGAGACCTGTCGAACGCGCAGTTGTTCTTGCTGCCCTTGCATCGGGATTGAATCAAACGGAGCTTTTGAAGAATTATCCCCGCATCGATATTTTTCCGTTCGAATCTAAATACCGCGTTGCGGTTTCACTGCATCATGTGCGCGGACTAAAGCATAATCGTATTTATGTTACGGGGGCACCGGAATATATTTTGGAGCATGCTACCGAGGTATATGTGCAGGGGAAAACGCACATTAATGCTAAGGAGATCAAGGAACGCCTTGAACGAGAGCTTAAGCAATATACCAGTGACGGCTTTCGATTGATCGGCGTAGCATATCAAGACACCTCGGTTGAGTCATTTGAAGAAAACACTGCGCAAATAAGGGCAAAGATCACTGAGCGGCTTGTTTTTGCCGGTTTTATCGTACTGCATGATCCGCTTCGTGATGATGTCAAAGATGCGATCCGCATCGCACAGCTTGCGGGCTCGCGCGTTATTATGGCAACAGGGGATAATCCTGAGACTGCGAGGACGATAGCAAGGGAGTGCGGTATTTGGAAAAACGGTGACGATGTCGCGATGGGGACTGACGTTGAAAGTGCAACTGATGAGGATCTCGTGAAGATGCTTCATACGACAACTGTTTTTGCGCGCATGCTACCTGAGCATAAACTTCGTTTAACTCGCGTGCTTTCAGCTTCCGGTGAGATCGTTGCAATGACCGGCGACGGGGTAAATGATGCTCCCGCATTGCGGGCTGCAAACATCGGAGTTGCACTAGGCTCAGGAACAGAAGTGGCAAAAGAAGCATCAGATCTTGTCCTGCTCAATAACAGTTTCGCGATCATCGTTGCCGCGATAGAGGAGGGTCGCCGTATCGTGGACAATCTCCGAAAGATCGTCGCATATCTTTTGTCGACATCATTTACTGAGATCATTGCGGTAGGCGGTGCACTTGCATTCGGGATCCCCATTCCCATATTGCCCGCCCAGATACTATGGACCAACATGCTTACGGAGGGATTTATGAATTTTGCGTTTGCGTTTGAGCCCAAGGAAGGAGATCTTATGCGCCGCGACCCGAGGGTTGCAGGCGCGCGCAATATGCTCTCCCCCCAATTAACGAGATTCATCGTTGCGGTAGGAATTTCCGGTGGAGTAACGATTCTTTTGTTCTATGCCTATCTCTTAAAGGTCCGCATGCTCCCTATTTCCGACGCTCGCACCCTCGCATTCCTCTTTTTGACGCTCGGCACGATACTCATTGCTTTCTCTCTTAAAGACCTGCGGGCACCATTGCACAGGATAAAATTTTGGACAAATCGATATTTACTCGGAGCCTTCGCTTTTGCAATTTTCGGCCTCGTTCTTGCGCTGAAGATTGAATTAGTTCGTCACCTGCTTCGCTTGAGCGACATGGCCATTACCCCACACCTACTCCCGCTTCTAATTGCAATCATTGCCAATCTTTTTGCCGTTGAGGTCGCTAAGTATTTCCTGTTTGAGCGTCGCCGCTAGCATGATACGATATCGAATATGGATAACCTTATCTTCATTGTCATTGGTTGTTTAGTGGGAGTAATCGTCGCCCTGGTCTATTTGAAGTTGCGCACTGAGGTGACTCCGAAAGAGAGTGCCAATGCACAGGCGCTTTTGATGCTTCAACAGCAGATGGCGGAACTCGCAAAGACCATCGATTCAAAGATGGGGGAATCTCGCCGCGACATGACGGAGGCAGTGCGGACACAATTCTCTGAATCACAAAAACTGCTTCGCGAGATAAACGAGCAGATGAATAAGAGTCTCGTTGAAGTAGCGCGCGAGCAGACCAAGACCAACGAATCAACGACGCGATTCATGGCGATCGCAGAACAGCTTGCGAATCTTGAAAAAGTACTCAAACACCAGAAACAACGCGGCAACCTGGGCGAAGCATCGCTTGAGCTTATTCTCTCGAATATTCTGCCACCCGGTGCATATAAGATGCAGCATCGTTTTCTCAACAACGACGCCGTCGATGCGGTCATCATCACTAAAGATGGCTTCATTCCCGTCGACGCAAAGTTTTCACTTGATAACTATAATCGTGTGACGATGGCGGTCGACGACAAGCAGCGTGAAGATCTTGAAAAAGAATTCAAAAACGATCTTAAGAAACGTATCGATGAAACCTCAAAATATATTCGCCCTGAAGAGGGGACGCTCCCGTTTGCGTTCATGTTTATTCCCGCGGAGGGCATATATTACGACCTCTTGGTGAATGAAGTGGGGGCGATCAAGGTGAATACTAGGAATCTCATTGACTATGCCTATAATGAAAAGAAGGTCATCATTGTTTCCCCGACGACCTTCGCGGCCTATCTCCAGTCGGTCTTGTACGGCTTTAAGGCCTTCAAGATCGAGGAATCTGCTAAAGACATCATTAAGCGCGTCGATGAGCTGGGAAAGCATCTTAAGGCTTATGAGGACTATATGGGAAAGCTTGGAAATGCGCTTAGTACGACAGTGAACCACTATAACGCCGCTTATAAGGAAATGGGGAAACTCGACAAAGATGTCACACGTATAACTGGGAATACCCCGGGACTTGAACCCACTCTTCTTGAGAAGCCAAGGATGGAGGATGCGTAAATGGATTTTTGACGGGTACATCCTTTCGCTCTTCTGCAGTGTGCGCTCACGAGCGGGCAAATAATGCCATCTTATATTATTATGTCAAGTACCGGCTATTTGCAATATATAAAAAAGCATGTAGAATGGCTCCACTATGTCATTCGCAGTAATACAAACAGGGGGAAAGCAGTATAAGGTTGAAGTGGGCGATGTCCTCAAAATTGAGAAATTATCTCAAGAGGCAAAGCCTAACGAACCAGCCTTGGTTAACGAGGTTGGAACCAAGATCGTCTTTGATCAGGTGCTTTTAATGGACAGTGAGGGGGCTACAACAGTTGGAGCACCTTATATCCCGGGAGCAAAGGTCTCAGCATCGGTTGTGGGCGACGGACGCCACAAGAAGGTGATGGTCGTTAAGTATCGTGCAAAGAGTCGTTACTACAAGAAGAACGGTCATCGTCAGCCCTTCACTGAGGTGAAGATCGAATCGATCGGCTAAAAAACAAAAGTCCTCTTGCGAGGACTTGTTTTTTATCTTGTGAGTGCTAGCTTTTGTACAGATGATCATCCTCAACGTTAAGGAGTTAGTATGCAAAAAGGAATTTGTCCTGAATGTGGAGAGCCTACCTTGCTCGCAAAACTCACTTGCTCTCCGGAAAGTGGGATCAAAAAGAATGCGAAGAGTGAACCCTCCTACCTTTGTGCACCGCACGGGGCGGTCGACGGACACAAAACGACGAAGATAGTTGCGCAAACAACCGGCGTCACGATCAAGGTCCTCTGTAATGGATCGCTTCGTCCGCCCGAGAAACTTGTGCATTGAGTCACGTTAGCACGCCCATTATAAGGGCGTGTTTTTTGTTCGCCCCCACAAATCTTCTGCGGCATAAGCCCTGGGGAGGTTCATTTCCTTCCTTCCAGTGCGTAGCGAAGCGTGTCGGCATCGGAGTATTCAAGCTCGGTGCCGGTCGAGAGTCCGCGCCCAAGATGAGTGATCTTGGTATTGGTCTCATGGATGAGGGGGAGAAGCATGCTCTCCACGTATTCGGACGTATGCTCACTTTCCGGAGTTACCGCACAGGCGATGATCACTTCTTCGATCGTATCTTTTTCTTGAGACACAAGATCAAGGAGGGCATTGAACCGCAGCTTTCTACTCGGGTCTTTTTCAAGGATAGTGAGGGTACCGCCAAGTACGAAGTAGAGACCTTTATATGTCCCGCTACGCTCCACTGCCTCTAGATCAGAATCTTTTTCGACAACCATCAGCGTGTGATGATCACGGCTCGTGTCGATGCAAATGAAACATTCCTCCGGAGCATCCGGATACTTTTTCATAAAGTAGCGATGACAGCGGGTGCATTCGAACACCGAACTCTGAAGCGATTGGATGAGCTTCACTAGCTCATTGATATAGGCCTTATCCCTCTTGATGAGGTGAAAAACGAAGCGCTTAGACTGTCTTCCTCCGATTCCGGGGAATTCAGCAAAAAGTGCCGCTAATCTATTGATCGGATCCATAGGCTGTAGATTAGCACATTTATCCCCTAAAAGACGTCGTCAAAAGACTCAGCGCCACCCCCGTGGCTTTTGTCTATTTCGCGGAACGTAGTGTGCTTCTCGTCAAAGAAGAGTTCGACCATTCCCGTGGGTCCGTTACGATGTTTTTCGATCATGATCTCGGCGATATTCGGCTTTTCTGACACCTTGTCTTTGTTTGCCTTGTCCTCACGATGAATGAACATGACGACGTCGGCGTCTTGCTCGATCGAACCTGAGTCGCGAAGGTCGGATAGCCTTGGGCGTCCTCCGCGCGCCTCAACGGCACGTGAGAGCTGCGAGAGGGCTAGTACTGGCACGTCGAGGTCTTTAGCGAGGCCCTTGAGAGACCGAGAAATTTCCGTGACCTGCTGCACCATCGAGTCCGTTGAGTGGAGCGGAGTCATCAGCTGAAGGTAGTCGACGATGACGAGTCCGAGGTTATGCTCGCTCTTCATGCGGCGAACCGCGGAGCGCATGTTCATGATGTTGATACCGGCTTGGTCGTTGATGAAGATCGGGGCTTTTGAAAGACGATCGAGTCCTTCGCGCAGATATGCGAACTCATGATCTTTCGAAAGTTTTCCCGTGCGAAGTTTCCATGCGTCGATCGAACTTTCAGCCGCAAGCATGCGGTCGATCAACTGCTGCGAGCTCATTTCCAAAGAGAAGATGCCAACGGGAATATTGTGATCGACGGCTGCACGCCGTGCGATGTCGAGGGCGAGCGTCGTCTTACCGACTGATGGACGCGCCGCAAGAATGATAAGGTCTGACTTCTGAAGACCTGAGAGCATCTTGTCGAGACTTGGGAATCCCGTTGGTACTCCGCGAAGCCCGTCCTTTTCTTCGTGAATCTTCTCGATGCGTGCCCACGCTTCCACAAGGGCGTCCTTGATGTTTTGAATACCTTTTCCTGAGGAGATGTTGGTGACGGAATAGATCTTGCTCTCTGCTTCATCGAGTATTTCCTCTAGTGGTAGTTCTTCTTTGTATCCAAGTTCGGACACTTGATCTGCCGTATGGATCAAGTTTCGTAAGACATGCTTCTTGTGCACTGTTTCGGCGTAGTACTTTGCGTTTGCTGATGAGGGAACCATACCGGCGAGCTCGACGAGATATGCTCGACCGCCGATAGGGTCGAGGTGTGAGCGCTCTTCCAGTCTTGCTGCGAGCGTAAGGAGGTCGATCGGCTCGTGCTTTCGATGGAGATCGAGCATTGCCTCGTAGATGATGCGATGCTTTTCTGCGTAGAACATTTCCGATTGCAGTGCGTCAGATATCTCATAGAGCGAATCGGTACGAATGAGGATCGCACCTAGGAGTGCTTGTTCAGATTCGATATGCTGAGGGGGGAGGCGAAGCCCTGTGGGCGAGGTTGAGATGTACGGGCTTTTCATGTCGACATTTTAGCATGCGAGACGAAAATTTTCACAAACAGCAAACAGGGGAAATCGAGTGGAGAAGATGGTGTTGGACGAACGGTGAATATATGTATATGAACATATCAGGATTTCGACACCGATTGTTCTACTTATCCCTCAAAACTGGTATTTACAAGTAATGATATACTGTGTTGTATGGGAGACGAAAAAAACATTCAGGCGGTTATTCTTGCAGCGGGAAGGGGAACAAGGATGTACCCGCTCACCAAGGACACTCCAAAGTCATTACAGATGGTGAATGGAAAAACGCTTATTGAATGGAAGCTCGCAGTACTTCCGAGTGAGGTGAAGGACGTCATTTTGGTCATAGGGCATCAGGGGAATCAAATCAAGGACTATTTAGGAGATTCCTGGGGCGGCAGGACGATACGTTACGCCGTGCAGGAAGATCTGAATGGTACTGCCGGCGCGTTGCTTTCCGCAAAACCGCTCCTTGGAGAACGTTTTTTGGTGATGATGGGTGACGACTTATATGCCAAAGAGGACATTAGAAGGCTTATTGCACTTCCGTGGGGTGTTTGTGTTTCTCGTGTTCACAACAAAGCAATGGGGGGCGAAATGCTTGTTGACGATAAGGGGAATTTCGTCGGCATAAGAGAGGAAAAGCATTTGGTCTCAGACGGCTTAGTGAATACCGGTCTCTATGTGTTGGGACATGAGATACTCGATATCCCTCCCGTTCCGATCGGGGGAACGTCCGGAGAATTCGGTTTACCACACACGCTTGCGGTAATCGCAAAACATATTCCCGTTCCGCTTGTCATAACGGAACATTGGATGCAGATCACGGGTCCGGATGATCTCATTCGAGCGCAAAAGTATTTTTTAAGATAGAATTTACATTATGGAAAAATTTGATGTCGGAGAAGATGAGCAAACGATCGACCTTGTTAGGTCGTATGAGGCCGTCGAGCGCGATGAATCTCATCGCGAGGCGACATATGATCTCCCCGAAGATGTTGCGGAAGATCTCGGTCATCCGACAACGCGAAGAGGATGGCTGGACTATTGGGAGGAACGGCTGAGGGAAGACATTGAAGATATTCCCGGGAAGTCACGCATGACGCGTGCGAATCGCAACGTGTTGATCCAAAAAAAAGCACAGGAGCAGCTTGAGTCAGATCGATTTCTGGAGGAACGTACAAGCATCATGCGTAAGTTCTCCTCACGTCTCGCCGAGATCGATCAGCGTATCGACTATCCTGAGGCTGAGCAATCGCATCGCTCTACTGTTTCGTATGATGCCGAGAGGGACTCGTTGTATACGGTGGGTGAAGACGGCACCGTACATCCGTTTCACCTCGATAATCCTGCGACCGATATCGATTGGGGGGTGATGTATCGACCCTCTCCGGATGTGCCTAAGCATCTCTGGAGAAGTATCCGCAAACACATGGATATCGCGGAAGCTCGACGTGACATTGACGAGGTGATCAATCGCGAAATTGCCAGCGTTGAGGGTTTGAGTTTGCCCACCACATCGATCAGCGGAGAGTGGCTCGCTGAGCACTTTAATCCCACGAATGGGAGCATTGCCGGGATCATCGGAGAGCGAATGGCAAAGAACACTCTTTATGCGTTAGGGCGACAGGATTCAGGTGAAAACTTTAAGATAGAAAATTCAAATGCCCGTGAAGACGCGGAGCTGAAATATGATTTCAAGATAGTACTGCCTACGGTGACGCGTGGAGTCGCGACCGTCCCCGAAGGTATGGAGCGCGAGGAGTACGTGGCAGGAAAAAGAAGCGTTGGCGTTCAGTTCACCATCAGCAATGCGCGTTATATTCTCGACAAGAAAGAAGGTCAGCTTAAAATTGCGCGCGACAGGCTTAAGGATGAAGATGCAAAGAAGTATATCAAAAGACCGGTCAACGACATCGTACTGGTGAATTTGGGGCTCAAGGCATCCGAACGCTATGCGCAATGGCTCGATGAAGGAATGCCCCCCGGTGGCCCCGAGCAATACATCACTGACGAAGAGAAACAAGAACTGCTTGCGAAGATCACCGCAGGGTTACACTCGGAAGGCTAGTAGGACCGCTCATAAGAAGCAATGAAATATTGTCATTTGATAATTTACAAGGCTAATTAAATACGGCGGATAAAGCTAATGAAGTACGGCCGGCTCGAGTGTGTTTACGGTAATAAGCCATATTTTCGATGTTTTTTGTCAAGGTTTAACCTTGACAAAAAATGGCGCAAAGGGTGTTTTCTTGACTTATGCGATTTATGGGGTAGCGTGATGGAGGTGGAAGTTTTGTTTAAGGAGAAATTTGTGGATACAAAGAAATCGCGTTCAGTTATCCTACCAAGATTTGTGACTTGGCTGTTAGTCGCTGCTATCGTGATGTTTATGTTTGTGTTGCCAATGTTTCCGGAAGCGATGACCGTAGCGGTATTGCTTCAATTTGCTGGGGTCGTTCTTGCATTATTTTTATACGTAATCCGTCTGCTCGAAGCACTTGTGCGTAAGCAGGAAGCTGGTCTGCCTGAAATTACGAACAGACCGCTCCACTTGCCCGGGGAAGCTGCCACTCCCGAACAAATGGACAATTTGTTCAAGCGACCGAAGAAGTAGAACGAACGAACCGATGCATCGCATCGGTTTTTTATTATTTCAATTATGTAATTTTAAGCTATCGATACAATTTACATAATTGAAATTTCGATGATTGAATGATCAAATTACTTTCATCAGTAGTGGATGATCACTTTCGTCATCAGTCGTGCTGCATTTGGTTTAAGTTTCCGCATGCATCATTTTGCATTTTTGTTGTTTACTTTTTCGGTGAGAATTCGTTTCCGGGCCAGCGATAGAAGAGGACGGGAATGAAGACGAGCGTGAGGACCATCGCAAATGCAAGACCGAACATGATGGTGAACGCGAGCGGTCCCCATAGTGCGGACGCTGCAGTGAGTGGAATCATCCCAATGACCGTTGTGACCGTAGTCAGAAAGATGGGTCGCAAGCGAACCGCAGAAGCGGTAACGACCGCTTCACGCAGAGAAAGCCCTTTTTCTCCCCTTAGTGTCTGCAGCACCGAATCGAGCAGAATGATCGCATGGTTGATGATCACTCCCGCAAGCGCGATCACACCGAGCATCGAAGAGAACGATAGTGCTTGTTGGGAGAGCGCCAAACCAAGGAGGACGCCGATGAATGAAAGGGGGATGATCAGAATCAGGTAAAGCGTAAAGCGGAATGAATTGAATTCAAGCACGAGGATCGCCAGTGCGAGCAGTATCCCCGCAAGAAGTGCGAACCCCATTTCCTTGAATGTTTTATTGACGTCAGCATTTTCACCTCCGAAATCGACCGCAACCCCCTTTGGCAACTCCAGTAAATCCATCTTTTTACCGAAGGCGCTCGTGACCTCAAGTGCCGTTGCTCCCGTTTTAAGATTAGCAGAAACCGTTACAATGCGTTTTCTCCCGTCGTGACTGATGACCGCATGACTTTGTTCGACATTGATCGAGATCAATGATCCCATGATCACCGTACCCCTCGGTGTCGAAATTGGTATCTGTCTGATGCTGTCGACGGTTGTCTTATTGGTGTCCTCTGGATTAACAAAGGCACTATTGAGATCGAGTTTTACGAGCACGCTGATATCGTTCTCTTGTTTTGTGATCGTGGTTGCAGTTACACCTGATACTGCAGTGCGAAGTATTTGAGCGATGCGTGCGGCGGTGAGCCCGACCTCTGCGGCCTTTGTGCGGTCGATTGTGATGGTGAACTGGGTACCGTCGTCTCGAAGTGATGTCTCCACGTCGAGCGCCCCCGGTGTTTCACTGAGCTGTTTTTCCGCTTTTGTGGCAGCCATGGTAAGTGCATTCAGGTCATCACCGCGAAATTTTATTACGACGGGATTGCCTGACGGAGGACCGTTCTTACCCTGCTCGACCTTAACGTCCGCGCTCGAGATTGGAGCAAGTCTGATTCGCAGGTCATCAACTATTTCCGTCGAATTCTTTGTACGATCTTTTTTAAGCAGCACGGTAATATTCGCGAGTTTTGTTGTATTTCCTCCTCCGCTTCCGCTGAAAGTAGAGCCTGCGCCGACCGTGGTGACGAACGATTCGGCATAGGGATAATCATAGAGAAACTCTTCAACCTCTCGTGCTGAAAGATCGGTAACGGTAAGCGGGGTACCCTGAGGTTTTTCTATCGATACATAGATGAAGTCCTGATCATCTTGGGGAAAAAATGAGACTTTCACTATCCCAATGATCGGAAGTGAGATGGATATGAAAAAAAGGATACCCATCAGGAATAGAAAGCGATCTTGCAGTTTACGGTCATCAAGGATGCGGCCAAGGAATGATTTGTACCAGTCCTGGATCTTGGCCGAGTACTCTTCCTGCGCTTGCTCGAATGCATTTTTATGTTCTCGCGTTATCGCCATCGCTAAAAGCGGAACCATGCCGAGTGCGACAGCGAGTGACGCAATGAGCACAAAGATGAGCGTGAAGGGGATCGAGGCGATGAACTTACCGACAATGCCCGACAGGAAAAAAAGCGGAGCAAAGAATGCCACTGTCGCCATCGTACCTGCGATGAGCGGCCATGCGTATTCTTTGATCGATGCGATCGCAGCCTCCTCGGGAGTTGTATAGCGTTTATATCTTGTATGAATTGCCTCGGTAATGACGATACCGGAGTCAACAAGGATACCGATCGCAAGGATCAGTGAGAATAGTGAAAGAAAATTGATCGTATTTCCCGATATATACAGACCGATAAAACCGATCACGAAAGAGAGCGGAATCGAAAGTGCCGCAACGATGGATTCACGCCATCCGATCGTGAGAAAGAGCATGAGCATCACCAGTGATACGGTTTCAAGCCCGACGCGCGTCAGCTCGCGAAGATCTTTTTGGACAAGTGCACCTCGGTCGAACGACACAACAACCTCTGCGCCCTCAAGCATTGTTTTGCTTAGTTCTTGTATCCTTGCGTTCACGTCCCTCGCGATCACCGTTACGTCACCTCCGGATTTTTTATACACAGAGAGCGTGATCGCTTGTGAGGACGGAGCGTCTCCGACAGAAGCTCTGGAAAATGTTTTCGGAGACTCCAATCCGTCTGCGATGAATGCAATGTCGCGGAGATAGACGGGGACCCCATTCTTCGAAGCGATGGTGATATCGGGAAGCTCATTCGGTTCATTGATCGATCCGGCGAATTTCACGGGGTAGTCTATGTCCGCGACGGTGATATTTCCGATGGGAAATGACGCATTTGCGCCTCCGATCGCCCCCATGACCTGATCGATGCTGACGTTGTATTTTTCAAGCAGTTGCTTCCGGAGCACTATGCCGACCTCTCGTTTTCGTGTTCCTGAGATCTCGACCTTTGAGACGCCGCCGATCTTTTTCAGCTCACTTTTCAGATCAAGTGCAAGCTGCGTGAGCGCCATTTGAGGAATGTCGGTCGATGCTGAAACGATAAGGATCGGTTGGTCTGAAAAATTCACCCTGGTAACCGATGGTGTATCCGCATCGTTTGGCAGGGCTGTTTTTGCACGCTCAACGGCATCCTTGAGGTCTTGGATCGATTTGTCGAGATCAGCCTTTGCGTTGAATTGTGCGGTGACGATCGAAAGTCCTTCGCGCGATGAAGAGGTGACCGTATCGATATTCTCTATATTTGCGATCTCATCTTCGAGTTTGTTTGTGACGAGTTTTTCCATATCTTCCGCACTCGCACCGCGAAGTGTGGTGGAGACGATCCCAATCGGGATAACGACTTCAGGCGCTGATTCCTTCGGTATCGCGGAAAGCGAGAAGACCCCGCCTATTGTAAGTGCAGCCATCAGCATGTAAGTGAAAGCGCGCTTTTTTAAAAAAAATATCCAAAGATTATGCATATGTTATTTAAGCGATACCGGCATGCCACCCTGAAGTCCTCTGGCATCAGTGACAATGACCATGTCAGGCGTCAGTCCGACGGGAATGACGACCTGGTCTCCCATAAGCGTCCCCATCGAGACCTCGTGTGCTACGAGCGAGCTTGATGCGGATACTGAGAATACAATGGCGCCCTCCGGGGTGATTTTGAGCGCAGCAAGAGGTATTTTGAGATCAGTGCCCACGATTTTCTTGGTTGTGCGCTTTGCCTCGAGGCGAACGGAAGCACCGTTCATAAGTGTCTCGATACCCCTGGTTATCCCGATACGTACTTCGATCTTTTTTGTGTTTGGATCGAGCGCGGGGGCGATACGTGTGATCGTTCCCATTCCGCCACCTTCTATCGTGGTACTTCCGCCGATAACGAGTTCTCTCGCGTCATCCTCGGTGACGTACGCCACCACCTCTAATGCACCGTTATTTGAGACTACGGCAACCTCGGTGTACGGTGAGATGAAATCTCCTGTATTGATCGAAATCGAGTTGATCGTTCCGCTGATGGGGCTGCGAATGATCGTTTTCTCCAGACGTGCCTGTGCGGCACGAAGATTTCCAAGCGCCGATTTGACCTGCGCATCTGACGAGCTACCGGAGTCCACACCGCTTGTTGAAGAATTTTGTTCCGCGATCCTGCTTGCCGCAAGGCTTCCGTTCAGTGTGTTTCTTGTGTTTGCAATCGTTGACAGTGCTCCATTGACGCTTGTGCGCGCACCGCCGGTGACCGCCTTAAATCCGTCGATCGCCGCCTGTGATGCGTTTCCGTCGGGAAGCGCATGATTGAAGGCGAACGAAAGATCATCAAGGTAATCTTTGACGATATTTGCTTCCGCTTCTACAAGATCGAGTTCTTTGATGAGGTCACTGTTTGAGGTGAGGAGTTTATTTTTTTCATCCCGAGTACGCAACATCGTTTCAATAGTGATTCGTTCATTTTCAATCTCGATGACAAGTTTTGCATCCGGAATAGTAACGGGCAGTTTTGCTTCGCGGGTTTGTGGATTCTTCCATGCGGTATCCGTTTTTGTGCGTATCGCGTCATCAAGCACTGTATAGGTCGAAGCAATGACGTTCTGCGCTTGGGTCTTTGCTTCATCGAGAGAGTTGTCTGACGATCCTCTGCTGATCTCGGCGATGGCTTTCCCCGCATTCGCAGCCTCATATGCTCCTTCTGCCTGAAGCACAGAAGCGCGCTCTCCGGCATTCTCGAATTCAGCGATGACCGTTCCAGCCCCTACATAGTCGCCAAGTTTTTGGTATACCGCGATGATCTTTCCTCCGATTTCGGCACGGATCGTCGCCTCGCTTCGTGAGGTGACCGTACCAAGAAGGGGAAGGGGGATGGCGTTTACCGAAAGGTCTAGAACGCGTGCAACGGAAACCGTACGACCGAGAAAGGCGGTATCATTCACGACTTCTTTTTGCCCGAGGAATCGAATGGAGAACGCGCACGCAAGAACGATTACGACAAGAATGATCGTACGCATGGTCTTCGATAACGCCCAAAATCCTTCCGCGTATTTCTTTATGTGCTTTCCGATTGTCTGGATGAGAATTTTCATATGAATAGATCAGGAACGATCGTGTAATTTGGCGATGACACCATCAAATGCTTTTGTGATGAGTGATCGATCTGCGACGGGGATGACTTCAAAGACGTCTTTCAGCTCTCGTTCGATGATCGTATGTGCATTTGTGAAGGCACGAGTACCGAGTGCAGTCATTGTAAGAATATGTTTTCGGCGGTTGATCGGGTCTTCTTTGTGTGTCAGGTATTTTGCTTTTTCGAGTTGCGCAATGTGGCGTGAGACGGTTGCTTCCGTAATGTGGAGAAAATCCGCAATGGCACTTTGTGAGGTCCGTTCATTGCAGTGTAGTGCCAGGAGAATGAGGAATTGTGAAAATGAGATACCTTTTGATTCGTGCAATTTATGCTCAAGACGTTTTTCGATCAAAAAATAGGTCCGGTGAATTGAATACATGAAGCTCTTCGACCAGTCCAAGTCGGGGCATGTTGTTTTCATATTGGTGGAAACTTAGCATGACAAGTGTTGTGATGTCAAGCATCCGTTCGGCATTGCTTTTTGAGGGCACGCATAAAATTCTGCTGAATTTTTGCTCAGACTCCGCTCCGTCGAGCTCCGTAGCCCCTCAAAAAGCAATACCTCACTCTCAGGTTGGCGGGCAGATCTCGCTGGGCTTTTTTAGACTGAGAAAACCCTCGCTTGAGAGGAAATACCATCGCATTAAATTTGTTCGAGTTTTTGTCCATCCGAAGTGTCTTTGACTTCGTAGCCATGTTTTTTTATTTCATCACGGAGGCGGTCGGATTCAGCAAAGTTTTTTTGCTCTCTCACTATTTTGCGTTTGCTGAGAAGTTCCGTGACGGCTTTAGGGATCTTTTCTTGTTCCGCATGTGTTTGAATCACTGAAAGGCCGAGACCAAGTACTTCGTCGATCTTCAAGATCGTCGCGAGTTTGTCCGCATCGGATGCACTCGTGTCTTTGGTGAGTTTCCAGATGAGGGCAATCGCGCCCGCGGTGTTGAGGTCGTCGTTGATGAAAGTGGTAAATTTATTGATATACGCGGTGATTGGAATTCCCTCCAAGCTTATGTTGAGACTGAGTACGTAATTTGTCAGTCTATTGTATGCGGATTGTGCGCCCGCAAGTGCCTCCCAAGTGAAATTGACCTGCGTACGATAGTGCGCAGTGAGCAGCCAATAACGGTAGGCTAGCGGTGGAATACCACGCTCATGTAGGTCAACAAGTCGATATGTGTTTCCGAGCGATTTTGACATTTTTTCTCCATCAATAAGGACGTGCGCATTGTGAAGCCAGTATCGTGCGAAGGTTTCTCCCGTCGCGCTCTCGCTTTGTGCGATCTCATTCGTATGATGTACAGGAATATGGTCAACGCCACCGGTGTGAATATCAAGTGTATTACCAAGAAATTTCATTGCGATTGCCGAGCATTCGAGATGCCACCCCGGGAAACCCCTTTGCTCATAACCAAGAGGGGAATCCCATTCTTGCTCACGTTGCGCTCCGTCTTTCGGAGAGAATTTCCAAAGTGCGAAGTCAGTGATATTTTTTTTCTCGCCAAGAGAGACGCGCGTGCCCGCTTCCAGTCCTTTTACATCAAGTTTTGCAAAGTCGGGATAGCGAGGGAATTTGCTTGTGTCAAAATAAATGCCGTCTGTGGTGACGTAGGTATATTCTTTTTTGGCAAGCATCGTTATAAGTTGTTTTTGCTCGTCAATATATTTTGTCGCACGAGGATAACTTGCAGCCCTTTTTATATTGAGTACTTCAAGGTCAGCGAGGAACGCGTCAGAGTATTTCGTGATGATTTCTTCGACACTTTTATTATCACGTCGTGCACCAATGGTCATCTTGTCCTCGCCTTCATCACCATCGGAAACCAAATGTCCGACATCGGTGATGTTCACAATCTGCATCACTTGGTACGTATTCCATTCGAGCGTACGCCTGAGAATGTCCGCAAATACAAATGAGCGCATATTGCCTATGTGCTGATAATTGTAGACCGTGGGGCCGCAATTATACATGGTAACCTGCGGAGGATGCAGCGGAGAGAACTCCTCAAGTGTTCGCGTGGCGGTATTGTAAAGATGCAGTCCCATGATCAGATCCACTTTTTAAATTTGAAGAAAATGAACGTTGTGAAAGCAACGGCAAACATGATTCCTGCGACGATCCAGAAATCGTAATCCCGCCCTATGATCGGGGTATCGTGGGTGTTCATTCCAAAGAGCGCTCCGATCAAGTTTGCAGGGAGCATCAAGAATGTCGTCGCAGTAAGCAATTTCATGATCTCGTTGGTTTTTGTTGTGAGCAGAGAATCGTTGGTCGCCCTGAGGTCATTGAGCACTTCTTTCTGGTCTTGCAACATTTCTTCCACTTTCAAAAATTCACCAATGATGTTCTCGGTGTAATGAACGAACTCTTTGCCAAAGAATTCTTCAGAAGCGACGGAAAGGGACTGGAGTACCCCGCGATGCATACGCAGTGCGCGATGAAATTCAAGAAGATCGCGATGGATGACCGAAAGCTCGGCGACCATTTCCCGTTCTTCCCCATGAAAGATCCTATCCTCAACCGACTTCAGTGTGTCACCAATGATTGAAAGTTCGTGACCGAGCGACGCATAGATCTTGCGGATCATATAAAAGAATAAGTATCCGGCATGGTCTCCGATGTCGCTTTTGTCGAGAATTGAATTTACTTCAAATACTTTGGAGAATTTATGCAGTGGGTCGAGCAGCTCATACCGTACGGTGATGAGGAACTTCTTCCCAATGATGAAGTCGACTTCCTGAGACTTTGTCTGATGAGAGTGGCGGATCGCAGGGAAGTGGAGGATGAGGTAAATAAAATTCGCATAGTGATCGACTTTGGGTCGAAGTGAAGGCCCGAGCAGTTCGTCGGCGGCAATGGGGTGAATATCAAACTCTTCCATTATCTCGCGAACTTCTTCATTGGTCGGCGACTCCATGTCGATCCATGTGAGCGTGTGGTATTTGTATCTCGATATCATGCGTTTCATTATACGTGACACACTTTTTTTGACCAAGTGTGTGATGTTCAATAGGTGAGGACGTGTTTGACCACGAGCGTCGTCTCTGGGATAATGACAGCCATGTTACAACCTACTCATCGTTATGCGCGCATTGGAATTTCGGTAATTCTGGGAACATTACTTTTTGCGGGGGGGTATATGCTTGGGACTCACAAGACGGCATCATCATTTGACGGGCTCGTCGCAGGGGTCATCAATGTGGCGGAACCCTTGCCGGCTGATGCATCAAATTCTCCTGCATTGGCGGAGGTCAAAATGTGCATTGATGCAAAGGGTGCCGAGGTCCCATGTCTCATTGATCGGACTGAAATATCGACCAAAAGTGATCTCCCCGCGGATTTCTCGCAATTTTGGAAAGTGTGGAATGTGATCAACGAGAAATATGTTCCAACAAAGCATGCGGCGGTATCAAATCAGGATAAAGTATGGGGAGCAATCGCCGGCTTGGCAAATTCACTCGGTGACCCGTATACATACTTTTTACCTCCGCAAGAAAAAACACTCTTTGAGCAGGACGTCTCGGGTTCCTTTGGCGGAGTGGGTATGCAAATAGGTATGAAAGACGGTCTTGTCACCGTGATCGCGCCGCTGAAAGGTTCACCGGCTGAAGCCGCGGGGGTATTAAAGGGTGATAAGGTCTATCGCATCGACACTGCAACGACAACGGAGATGACCATAGACAAGGCGCTATACCTCATTCGCGGTGAAATAGGCAAAGCCGTTTCGCTTACACTCTTGCGATCGGGCGTGGAGGACCCGATTGAGATCAGCATCGTGCGACAGGTCATTCAGGTTCCTACTATCGATACCGAGAAGCGCGGCGATGTCTTCATCATTCGTCTCTACAGTTTTCCTGCTACCGGTGCCGATCTGTTCAGGAAAGCACTGAAAGAATTCGCTGATTCCGGTGCGGACAAACTCGTACTCGACCTCCGCGGAAATCCGGGGGGCTATCTTGAGGTTGCGGTTGATATGGCAAGCTGGTTCCTTCCTGAAGGAAAGGTCGTTGTGCGTGAGGAAGAAAAGGGCGGAGCGGGACAGGTCTATCGCAGTAGGGGGTACAATGTATTCGGAGATAAATTCCATTTTGTCATCTTGATCGACGGAGGTTCCGCATCAGCCGCTGAAATTCTTGCCGGTGCACTCTCTCAGCAGGGCGTTGCGACGCTGGTGGGCACAACCTCATTTGGAAAGGGGTCGGTTCAAGAGCTTATTCCCATCACTCCCGAAACATCACTCAAGATAACGATCGCTCGCTGGGTCACTCCAGACGGGACTAATCTCTCTGCGGGGGGGATCGATCCCGACGTGAAGGTGGAGTTCACAAAAGAGCAGGCGGAAAAAGGCGAAGACCCTCAATTAGATAAGGCGATCGAGATTGTGCGAGGAAATACCACGAAGTAAGCAGGCGTGAGTGAATGCTTGCAATTGAGTGAAAGAAACGTATAATCAGCATCACATCTTTTAACCTGTCGTGAACCCTTCGTTCGCGAGGATGTCTTATACGAACTAAATACGTATTTATATGAAAGTTATCTTATTGTCGGATGTGCCTAAGGTCGGTAAAAAGTACGCGATCGTTGAAGTTGCGCCGGGATACGCACGCAACTTTCTTTTGGCGCGTGGACTCGCAGAGGCGGTGACTCGTACGAACGGTAAGCGCGTTGCCGAGCTCACCAAGAAGCGTGAAGTTGAGAAGAAGAAGCAGGATGACCATCTTGATAAGTCGCTTGCATCATTGAAGGGCGTCGTGATGACACTTGCTCGCAATGCGAATGAGGAAGGACACCTTTATGCCGGGGTTACCAAAGAAGAGCTTGCATTTGAGCTCGGTAAGCTCGTGAACGTTGCATATACAGCGGATAATATTGAGCTTGAGAAGCCGATCAAGGATGTCGGAGAGCATACAATCGTCGTTATCGTTGGGGCTAAGAAGGCTGAATTTGCTCTTAAGATCGAAGCGCTAACAGCAGAAGCAGAATAAGGCAGAATAAAAAAGAACATCGTGCAACAAAAAACCTCGCATTTGCGAGGTTTTTTGTTCTGCTGTTTGCTAATTAACGGAAACCATCTTCTTTGACAATATCTTGCCGTCAAAGCGAGTCTTTCGAACCGTTTTGTAGGTTACCTTTCCTCCTACCATTGAGTAGAGTGTGTGATCTTTGCCAACCTTCACATTCTTTCCCGGAACCACGCGCGTACCGCGCTGACGAACGAGAATATTTCCCACCGCAGCGACCTGCCCATCGTGAAGCTTCATGCCGAGGTACTTCGGGTTTGAGTCGCGGAGATTTTTACTTGAACCGCCTGATTTTTTGGTTGACATAGTGAGGTCTTCTGCCTAATATCTGATTAATTGTGTGTCATGAGACTAACAGAAACCATTCAAAAAATCAAGCATTATCCCGATCTCACAAAGGACACCTTTGTGTTCTTGCTGCTTATATTGGTCGCGATCGGGTCTTTTTCCATCGGCCGCTCTTCCATGATTGGCGCAACGAAGGCAGAGGGCCTGCGGATCATTGATACCACAGGAAAAGCTGCGGCGATTGCAAATTTTGACACTGTAGATAATTCATCTACGAGGGAACCTCTTTCGCTATCCCAGAATAGTGCGTTGTCTCTGGGAGGTGGTGAGTCAAATAGCTTCGGAATGTACGTCGGTTCAAGGTCTGGAAAGACCTACTATCTCCCTTGGTGCGCCGGGGTTAAACGGATCAAGGAAGAAAATAAGATCTGGTTCTCATCAAAAGACGATGCACTGGCGAGGGGCTATAAACCTTCGATCGGCTGCAAGGGGATCTGACCCCGCTTTATCGAATGATTGGGCGCGAGGTGGGAAGTTTGAGGGGTGCATCTATTGAATTGATTGACAGGTATGCCCCTAAGGTCGTATCATTAGTGGTAAGATTTATCGAAGATTGTATGTACCGCACAAAGCTCGATTTATCTGAACTCAGAAATAAGTTCTCAGATCGAGAGTCTTATGAAGACCAAAGCGTCAACAAAGGGTGCGGCCGAAGCACATCGTGGATAACTATTTGCTAAAACCATTGGCGGGTAAATATCAAGGAAGCCCAAGAGGCTCACGCGAGTGAGTTTTTTTGTTCAAAACAATAAATTTGGTTCCATGGATGATAAATGTCTTAATGATTTGAAATGTACTGTCTGTAATAAGCTTCTTGGAAAGGGGATACTTACTGATGCAGCGAGTCGTGTAGAGGTAAAATGTAGAAAATGCGGGAAAATACAGGTCTTTACTGGGGCAGACACCGAAAGCGTGATTGAACAGTCGAACCATGGAGTAGAGTGACTCCTTCTCCTTCATACTGCTTTTTACATTTGCGTAATAAGGATTACATCGAAACTCAAAAAAGATGGGTTTTCTTGACACCGAAAGCGTTAAGTCATATGCTTCCCATATTATAAAATTTCATAAGAGAAGTTCTCGAAATTCAACTTGAAAAAATACTCAAAAAAAGTAGTGCATTCCCCGGTAGAAGCAACGCTTCAGGTCATTGGAAGTAAATGGACGGTTCTTGTTTTACGTGAACTTGTTGGCAGTGTTCGGCGCTTTAGTGAGCTTGAACGGTCACTTATTGGTATTTCTCCCAGAACTCTTTCCATGAGACTGGGAAACCTCGAGAAAAATGGGATAGTTGACCGAAAGGTATATCCGGAAATTCCACCTCGAGTTGAATATAAGCTTACTGCGCTCGGACGATCACTCGAGCCCATACTCAAGGTGATGCACAATTGGGGAGCATCGTTTACAAAAAAGAATGCCTGATGTGTGGAGATCGACATTCGTTCGTGTCCGTCGCAAATTTCTTCAATTCTGATATACTCAAAACTCATTCGGTTTGCCGAATGAGTTTTGATTTTTAGTGCATTTTGGGATAGAGTGTGCACGCAACGAGGTTCGCGATGAGTGTAAAATAACAAAGTAAGTTCGGGCTATCGTATCAGTGCTCGTCTACTCGAGATCGATTTCGGAGGCTTTGCGGAGAAAGCGAGTTGTGCAGAGCGCGAGCCGGTGGCTCGTTCTGTATCGAGAAAGCATCCCATGGTCTCGCGGCTTTGCGCGAGGATGCTTACATGCATGGGGTGCATCAAGTGGAGAATTGAAGTAGAAGAGTAAACATCGGGCTATTGTATCAGTGCTCGTCTACATGCAATATCGGGATAGTGTGCATGCACGAGGTTCGTGATGAGTGTAAAATAACGTAATAAGTTTCGGGCTATTGTATCAGTGCTCGTCTACATGCAATATCGGGATAGTGTGCATGCACGAGGTTCGTGATGAGTGTAAAATAACGTAATAAGTTTCGGGCTATTGTATCAGTGCTCGTCTACATGCAATATCGGGATAGTGTGCATGCACCAGTTTGAGATTTCAGTGTACAATAACAAGTAAATAATCGGGCTATCGGATAGTGGTAGTCTACATGCATGGGGTGCATGTGGCGGCAGTTCGATTCTGCCTAGCCCGACAATGGATCAAAAAAAAGTATTAACGCTATGCATTCTCCATCAGCATCCGCGTGTGTTGCTAGGAATGAAAAAGCGGGGATTCGGAAAGGGGAGATGGAATGGGTTTGGCGGAAAGGTTGAACCCGGAGAAACTATCGAGGAAGGTGCCATACGAGAAATGCGTGAAGAGGCGGGAATCCTCGTTAAAGATCTTGAGAAAGTTGGGATCATCGATTTTGCATTTGAGGGAGACCCCGTTCTCCTTGAGGTGCATGTGTATCGTACTGATAATTTTGTTGGCGAGCCTGAAGAAAGCGAGGAGATGCTACCGGAATGGTTTCACGTCGATGCGATCCCTTTTGCTGATATGTGGCCGGACGATATCTACTGGTTCCCGCTTTTACTGGGTCGTAAAAAATTCAAAGCAGCATTTCTCTTCGGAAAAGACGACATTGTGCTCGAACAGAAAATTGTTGAAGTAGAGACACTTTATTTGCGGAACAAACAGAGACCCACATAAAGAAGGTCAGAGACCCACATAAAGAAGGTGAGTGGAAAGTGGGCGTCTCTTGGGTTCTTCCTGTTTACGCCATCACGTCGCACAATATATCTTTTGCGACGTAATGCTGTATTGAGAACGGCTCGGTACGGCCACAGGTTTCGTCTCGATTACCTTTGATATCCCGTGCCTTCATATTCATCCTTCAAATTCTCTTGAAAGAAACAATCCCACCATTATACAACTGTTATCTTGAACCGGAGACGGTGTCATCACCCGCCGCATAGTCACGGGTCCATTCAAAGATATCTATACCGAGAATATTCACAGGTATTTTTTCAACTCTTCGTGTCGCACAATATTTAAGGCTTATTTATCGAGCTCAAAATTACCTTTAGAGGCGAAATTACGGCAATGTGCTCGTCGCCACCTCTTTATGAATGCTATAGCCATGCTCTACGAGCCAAACCGGTATTCCGCTACGGTTAACGAGTGCGATAAGGTCTAAATTAAAGTAATAGATCACTCCTGCAAAAATGACGAATGTGATTAAGAGCTTTATCATATGCTTATATTATATTCGCTCGAAATGATTAAAGATATGCCAGTGGGTCAAGATATGCATTTTGAGGGGCAACCGGGATAGTAAAGATCGCGCCCCTGCATGATTTGCTCGGAAGTTGGGTGACCTGGACAGCGCTTGAGACATAGACAGTGAGGTGTAGGTGTGGCCCGGTAGAATACCCCGTATTTCCACTGTAGCCGATCGTATCTCCTTGCTCCAATTCCTGTCCTGCACGAACCTTAATGAGCTCTAAATGCCCATAAAGGGTCGAAAGGCCATTTCGGTGCTTTATGAGCACCCAGCGGCCGTATGATGCATTTGGGCACGTTTTATCCGTATCCCCGGTCGCCGTCACCGTTCCGTTTGCGACTGACTTAATGATCGTACCCGGCGTTGCACGAAAGTCGGTTCCATTGTGCGTTCCGGATACATATAGTCGTTGCGCGTCGACTGTTTTCCCGAATTTTTGTGTGATGAAATGTTCATCGAGCGGATATGCGAAGACCTTTGTGCCGGGTGTGGGAAAACTATTTGGATCGATCTCTGCGCGTAGCTGCGCTTCAAAGTCGTTGATCTCCTGTTCAAATTGCTTTTTTCGGGCTTCACGGTCTGCCAGAAGTTTTTTGTAGTTTGATTCCTGATTCTTCGTCACAAGAAGAAGCGCAGACTGTTGCTTGCGTTCACTGTCTGATATCTCCTTCTGGTCTGAAAGTTGCGCGCTGAGTCCGGTTAATTTCTTTCGTTCCGACTGGTAGGATGTCTTTGTTCCGCCAAGTTCTGATTTTAGGCGTTCCAAACTCTTGATGTTATCCCGAATAGAGGCTTGGAGTTTCTCCATATTGTCGACATCTTCAAGAAAAGAAGAGATAGTATCGTTCGACAAGAGCGCCTCAACGAGCGTATTCGCATCAATTCTGTCGATCTTTATAATAATATCCGATATCGCCGTCTTATTTTTTTCGATCTTGAGTTGCTTCTGAGAGATGCTTCCGTTCAGTTCGGAGATAAGATCATTTGTTCTCTCGATCTTCATCTGCGTCAGTCTGATATCTTTGCTCAGTTTTGCACGTGAAAGATCGAGCGTCTGCAATGCTCCTTGAAGCGTTTTTTTCTGACTATCAACATTGGATAATCGCTGTTTAAAGTCAGCGATTTCTTGCTCGAGCTGCTTGATGGTATCCTCGCGCGTTGAGATATTTTGTTTGAGTTCGTCGAGGTGCGTCGTTTGAGCGAGTGCGGTGGAGAAGGTTATCGTCGAGGCGACGATAATGAGCGATAGCGCGACGGAGAAAAGTAGCGATCCTCGTAAGTAACTACTCATGCTGATCATGATAGAGCGCAATCGCAAATGCTAAGCGTTCAAGGGTCTCTTTTTTTCCAAGTAATGATGCCAACTGAAACGGATCCGGTGATTTGTCCCTTCCGGAAAGCGCATAGCGCATCGGCCAGAGTATCTGTCCCCTCCCCTCACTTTCAGCATACGGCCACAGTGCTTCCTTTATCCCTTCTCGGGTAAACACTTCAGAAGGGAGGGCGGAGAGTGTGTCGCTCACTCGCACCAGTCGTTCAATCAATTTTGCGCTGTCTCTTTCGTCTTTCCAAAAAAGTTTTTCCTTTTCATATTCCGGCTGGATGAAATAGTACGCGAGTTCGCCTTGCGCTACCATCTCTTTTATCTCGCCAAAATGACCGATGCGCTCGAGCAGTATCGGTGCAAGATGTTCACGTTTTTCTTTGTAATCGGGAAGCGTCCTGATTGCTTCCGGCATAAACTCATCGAGCATGGCCATTTGTCTTTTGGGGTGCATCTTCTTTATGTATTCTTTGTTGATCCACTCTAGTTTTTCCGGATTGAAAACCGCTCCTTGCTTTTGCATGCGCTCAATCGAGAATGCTTGAATGAGTTCCGGCATCGAAAATATTTCTTGCTCTGTGCCGGGATTCCAGCCAAGCAGTGCCATAAAGTTGAGCAATGCTTCCGGGACATAACCCTCATCGCGGTATTCAAGTGCCGGACGTACAAGTGGGTCGCGCTTTGAAAGCTTCGCGCGTTCATTATTCAAAATGATCGATGCGTGGGCATAAGTAGGGCGAGGGGCACCGATCGCCTCCTGGATGAGTATCTGTCTTGGCGTATTCGACACATGTTCTTGTCCGCGAATGATGTGGGTCACGCCCATTTCAAAATCGTCTATGACGACCGTGAGATGGTAGAGCGGACTGTCAAAATCTCGCGCAATAATGAAATCGCCGAGCTCTGCCGTGTTGAAGGAGATATTGCCGAGTACGTCATCATGGAATGTGACGACGCCGTTCGGATTCTTGAAGCGAATAACCTCCGTTCTCCCGCCCTCTTCTTTGGGCTGTTCTTTTGAAACATAAGCATGCCCTTCCGCGATCATTTTATTGAGATATGAACGATATATCTCGGTGCGCTCTGATTGGCGATAGTAGGCATCGTGCTCTATTCCAAGCCATTTGAAGAGCTCAAGAAAATAGTCTTCATATTCCTTCTTTGATCGAATTGGGTCAGTGTCTTCACAGCGAAGAATATACGTACCGCCATGCTTTCGCGCATAAAGATAATTATAGAGTGCCGAGCGCAATCCGCCGACATGAAATTTGCCCGTCGGGCTTGGCGCAAAACGCGTGACAACTTTTTTTGTAGATAATGTTTGTTCAGACATATGAAGATGCTTATGTGTGTTTTGTCGCGATCGAAAGCAAGGCCTGCGCGATCTTTTCCGCAGCGTCCGGCTTTGTGAACGCCTTGCTGCCCTCGATCATTTTCTCTTGCATACTTTTGTCATTAAAGATCGATTCGATCACCGAAAGAAAGATCTGAGGTCTGAGATTTGCTTCTTCGATGACCGTACATGCACCGGCTCGCGCATAACTAAATGCATTTTCGCGTTGATGATCGTCCCGCGCAAGCGGAAGCGGAATAAGGATCGACGGTTTTTGCCAAGTCGCAATCTCAAAAATAGCTGAGCCCGCGCGTGAAATGACCAGTGTTGCCGCCTTTGCCGCAAGACGCAGCTGTTGGGACGAAAGAAAGGCAAAAGGATGATAATGAGGGGCATTCGGATCATTCGGAAGGATCCCCTCGGCACGTTTTTTCATCCATTCAATGTTATTCTCACCGGTCTGATGGATGATCTGATATTTAGTGACAAGTTGAGGAAGTATATCGATGATATTCTCGTTAATACGCTCTGCACCCATTGAGCCCCCAATGACCAGAATCACCGGTATTGCAGGATCAAGACCAAGCACCGCAAACGCATCTTCATCCGGAACGTCAAGTATGCCTTTTCTGATTGGTTGACCGGTCAAAGCGATACGATCTTTGTTTTTGAAGTATTTCGATGCTTCAGGGTAAGAGATCGCAACATAGGACGCGTAATTCCCGATCCATCGATTGACCTTTCCCGGTACGATATCTGATTCGTGGATAACGACAGGAATATGCAATAATCTTGCGGCAAACATCGCCGGAAAGCTTGCATAACCTCCTTTTCCGAAGACCACGTCAGGGTAAAGGGAAAAAAGCTTGAACACCGCAACGGTGCAGCCGAACGCCGTTTTGAAGACATCGACAAAGTTTTTGATCGAAAAATAGTTACGTCGCTTGCCGGCCATTACCTCGACGAATGTCATATGCGTCCTCTGTAGCATGTCGCGGTCGAATGGCGTATCGGACATGTAGACAAGATCGATATCAAGAAGGTGCTGTTTAGTCGTGAGTTCATTCACCGCCTCAGCAACCGCTATGATGGGGAAAAAATGTCCGCCGGTACCTCCTCCTGCAAAAAGTATTCTCATGTTGTGAACTTACGGGTTAATTCATCGGGCAATGATACGAATAATAACGCACATTCAAGCACTTCTATATCGAGAGATGTTCAGGAGAATTCCAACTTCAGCCATCGCAACCAATAGTGCCGTTCCGCCGTGACTGATGAACACGAGCGGTACTCCCGTCAGCGGGGCTATCGCGAGCATGGAAGCGATATTAATGAATGACTGCGATGTAATGAGTATAACAAGCCCAACGGCAAAGAGTCCACTGAAGACATCCGGTGCGTGTGCGGCTATCCAAAGTCCCCGCAGTGCGAAAAGAACATAGAGAATGACCAGTAGCGTCGTGCCGACAAAACCGAATTCTTCGCCCGCAACTGCAAAAATAGAATCTCCGTCCGCCTCAGGTAGATAGTTGAATTTTTGAACACTTTGCCCAAACCCCTTACCGACAAGCCCGCCGGATCCGATCGCAATAAGCGATTGACGAAGCTGGTACCCCGAGCCTTGAAAGTCATCATGATGCCAGAGTGTGGTAAATCGATCGAGTACGTACGGACGCCATACAGCGAGAAGTCCGAGTCCAACGATCGCGATCAAAAAGAGAAAGACCAGGTCACGAAGTCGCGCCCCTGCAGCAATGTACATTGCCGTTCCGGCAAAAGCTGCGACAAGGAAACTCCCCGTATCCCTTTGAGCCATGAAGATGAAGCATGCGATACCCAAGACCGTGAGTAACGGGTAGATCCCAAAAAGCGGCGAATGGATCTTTCGTTTAAAAAGCGTAAGCCAGGCCGCCAAATAGACGATAACTCCAAGTTTCAATAATTCACCGGGCTGAAATGTGGTGATGCCCAAATTGATCCACCGTTTCGCTCCCCCGTGTTCCATGCCGAGCCCGGGAACGAATACGAGTATAGACAGAATGACAACAGCAATGAATATCCAAAATGCATGTTTGCGAATGACCTGATATCTGATCCTCGACGCGAGATACATAGACAGAGCCCCTCCACACAGCCCGAAGACCGTCTGCGACAGAAGGCCATTGCTGAATTTAACCTCGTTCTGTGCCCATATGCCTAGTGAAGCAGATACAAAGATCAGGAAGCCAAGACCAATGAGCACGATCACGATCGCGAGAAAAATTTTATCGACATCTCGATGTTGCTGCATTACATCATTATACAGCACGCCGCCGATTCGCTTGTCCACAAGTTGCCGTCGAAGTAGGGGTTGTGATCTCCAAAGATCACGTTCATCCGATCAATTGAATGATGACACCGATGACCGCGAGTATCAAACTGATGACCCAGTAACGCATGGTGACCTTGTAATGTGGCCAACCAAGAGCTTGAAAATGATTGTGCAACGGCGCAACGATGAACACTTTTTTACCGCGATATTTTTTTGACACTATCTGTATGACGCTCGATGCACTCGTTGCTACGAGCAAAAACCCGATGATCAGCAGCACGACGACTGCATTGGTGAGAAATGCTACGACGACGAGTGACGTCGTGAGCGCCATCGTTCCCGTTTCAGAGCAAAAAAAGCGCGCAGGAGGAATATTGAACCAGAGAAACGCCAAGAGTCCTCCGACGACGACAGACGCATAAGCGGCGATGTCGACTTGTCCGTTCGCGAACGCAATGACGGCGTAAGCTGCATAGATCGACGCAAAGACTCCGCCGGCCAATCCGTCGATACCGTCGATGATGCCACCGGAGTACATGCCGATGGTAAAAATGATGAATATCGGGATGAGCAATATACCGACGTGCAGGTCTCCCCAGAATGGAATAAAGATACTGCTCACATCGAGTTTGTAGTAGAACCACCATGCACCGAGTACACCGAGCAGAAAAACAAAGAATAATCGCGCTTTCAGTGATAATCCCCCGCCTTTGTACGACCCGGCATCACGGCAAACAAGATAATCGTCGATGAGGCCGCAGAGTGCGCCAGCAATCAACGTAAAAACAGGCAACCATGTTTGATTGCGGGAAAAGAAATTTAATTTCCCGGTTATGTCATTTGGAAAAAACACAGAAAGGAGCCAGAGTATTCCGATCGTAACACCGACACTTCCCCAGATAAGGATTCCTCCCATGCGCGGAGTTTTACGCGCTTCATCATTATGCAATTTTCCCGTAATAGTGGCAGCTGCGCCGTCGATCGTGTTTTTCACACTCGATTTTTTCCACATCTTGTTCTTATATAAAAAATTTGCGAGAAACGGCGTCATGATGATGCCGATAAAAAAGGCGAGCGCTGCAGGAACGAGTATTTTAATGACGTCGGTGATCATGCCGATAGTAGAATTTCACACTGCTTTATTGTAATACAAAAATGCTGTGCGATATTCTGATTAATTCCCATAATATTCACTTTGGATTTCATGTTTTTTGACAAACAGCGATGCGAAATTTCAATACCGAATCAATGCCTACCTGGTAATCGTTTTTCCTGTTATTTCCGTTACCGTTGCGTCGATCAATTGTTCAACGTCAGTGAATCGACCGTCAACGGTTGAACCGAGTACTGCAATCACGACCGGATGGTCGATCCCGATATCAACGACGATAACGAGATTCCCCCCGGCAAGATCGGTATACCCCGTTTTTGAGCCTATGATCCCGGTAATGCGTGATACGTCTTGATTGGTATTGGTGACATGATGCACGATGTCGTTCTCTGAAGTGAGATCTAGGTGCGCGTAGGTGGTCGGTGCGAAAAGTTCCGGGTGTTTTCGGAAAACATATTCGAAAAGCATTGCCATGTCACGTGCAGAACCGTATGCTCCCGACGTGAGGCTTGCCATATCCAGCCCGCTCTCGTTGCGAAAATGAGTATTTCCGAGACCGAGCGATTGCGCCTTCTCGTTCATTTTCTCAATGAAAAGCCGCTTATTCGTGAGGGGGTCAGTTGAGGATGCGTGCGGCAGTGTTGCTCCTGCGACTCCGGCGATTGCGCTTGCACCGTCATTAGACGATGCGATGAGCGTAAAGTTCAGCAGCTTATCAAAGCTCCATGTTTCGCCGACAAACAATCCGTCATTGCCCTCAGTGAGAATGTCGATGGGGCGGATAGCAATCTTTGTGTTATCCGGAAGCAATTCTTTTGCTACAACTGCCATCATCATCTTGGTCACCGAAGCGAGCGGCATCTGGTTATGTTCATTTTTGGAATAGAGTTTCTTTCCCGCAGAAATATCCCAGACATAGATACCTTTTCCGACAAGATCAAGTTTGACGTACGGAGAGGTCGTTGCAGTTGAGGTCGCGGAGGCCACATTGATGGCCTCACTTGCTGTGTCCACCTGTGCGATGTCGGGAGAAGTGATCTTATCGTTCGGTGTGAGGCGAGACAATGCGAGCATCACTCGAGGTCCCGTGAGGAAGCCGAGGATAAGTACAAGGAGGAAGATCTGGAGTTTCTGTGCGGTGGTCATAATGGTTACTCGGGTCGATCGGCGTCAGTGTGTGCGCGAAGTTCAGGGTCATCGTACCCCCCGCCCGCCTCGTCTTCCTCGGCAATATCCGCCTCCTCGATAAGTTCCTCATCACTCAATTCCATAGCACGAGCGGTATCTGCGATATCGGTGCTATCATCTGGAACGATCGCGAGAGGTGCACTAACCGCCGTTCCTTCTGTTTTTTCCTCTTCTTGTTTTATGGCAACAAATGATCCAAGTTGTACGAGTGTATCATGATAGTCGGGCAAGTCTTTGACGTCAGGAACACCCATGTACTCAAGGAGCTGGAATGTCGGTTTATACAGAAAGCTGCGCTGGTCATTCGGATTGTCTACTTTTTCGACGAGGCCACGGATAAGCAGGTTTCGAAGAATAAATGTTGAATTCACTCCGCGAATATAGTCGATCTCACTTCTCGTGATTGGACCTTTGTACAGCACGATCGCAAGCGTCTCAAGTGCCGATTTTGATAGGTCCTTCGATAGTTCTTCCTTCGTGATGCTCTCAATGAGCGAACTTGCTTCAGATGCAGTACCGAGTGTGATTTCATCCCCATTTTGGACGAGCATGATACCGGTATCCTTAAATCGCTCCGGAAGAGATGCTATGGCATCACGAATTTCTTCTTCTGACCGCTTGAGCAGTCCGGAAAGCCTTTTTACCGTGATCGGCTCAGCTTGATAAAACAATAAGGCAGATATGGCTTTTGCGAGTTCCATGGTGTTGTTTGATAGTCTAACAAAAATTGGCGTTTAAGAAAGCCCGCCTCACGCACCGCATACTGCTACTCATAATTCGGTGTTTGAAATGAATGTGTTTCGATGTCGATGTCTCCATACTCTTCATGTTGAGTAACGTGTACAACGCCCTGCTTAACAAGCTCAAGCATCGCCAGAAAAGATACGATGATGAGGACGCGATGTTCTTTTTCCATGACTTCCCCTTTTTTATATCGAGAAAATTGAGTAAAACTCGTTTTCAGCGCCGTCGTGACTCTGTCCGAAAGCCTGGACATCATCTCTTCTAATGAAATGACCTTTTTTACTGTTGCCTTTGGGATGGTCACCTTCTTTGGCAGTGCATTGACTACATTCTTTATTGACTGTCCGACTTCTGCTGCAGAAATATGCACGTCCGGAGCAAACACAACCTGTACACCCGGTCGCCCGCTTCGCTCAAAGATCAGCCGTTTTCCAAAGTTGGATTTAATATGAAGCGAAAGATTCCGAAAAAGTTCATACATCGCCAAGCGGCGCTTCAGGTCATCAATATCACTTTCTTCCTCTTTGGTGAGATCAAGGTCTGGGAGGAGCGCCTTTGATTTGATGAGCACGAGTGTCGATGCGACAAGAAGAAAATTTGCAACGTCATTCATCGGGAATGTCTCGAAGCTGCGAATATGTTCGATATAGTCATCGGCAACCTTGGAGAGCGAAAAATCACTGATAAAAAGCTTTCGTTTTTCGATCAATGTCAGCAAAAGATCAAGCGGACCCTCAAAATGCTCCGTTTTCACGTGATAGCCAACCTTGTACTCGCCCAGCACTGCCTGCGCTTCATCCATTCAACGATATTAGCACAAATGTCATTACTGACCCAGTGTACTATCGTGCGAACTGCGACACGTTGTCATATTTTTACTGTTCGGTAGAATTAATGAACATATGAACGATACACAAATACAAGTACCCGAAGTTTTAAAGAATACTTCTACCACCGAGCAATCTGTGCAAGATGAGCTTAATAGACTTTTTGCGAATGCCAAAAATGCGGCAAAAGATCTTCACTGGAAACGTCTTTTTTACGGACGGATTGATCGACAGAACTATCTCTATGGGGCAGTCGGGTCTATCGCTCTCGCATTACTACTTGCGTTCATCCCATTCATCGGAATGCTCGTCGCCATCGTGCTTTTACTTCTCGAATTTGGTATGACCGTACGTCGTCTTCATGACATTAATCAAACCGGCTGGGCGTCTCTTTTGCTCCTCATCCCATTCGTAGGGGTTTTGGAGGTCATCTATCTGTGCTGGAAATTGGGAGACACGTCCGCCAATGGTTATGGACCTATTCCCGACCCCAAACGGGAAATGTTCCATGCGATCCTTAATACGTAAAAGCATGATCGAGCATTAAAAACACCTCACATTATGAGGTGTTTTTTAATTCTTTTAGCGGTCGAATCAAGTAGATTTTTCTCGGGTTTCCCGAAAGATCAAACTTGATCACTTCACAATATGTATACCTAACTCGACAAGCTGTTCGGGTGAAACGTCTGACGGTGCGGCCATCATGAGGTCCTTCCCTTCTCCGGTCTTGGCAAATGCGATCACCTCGCGAATGTTCGGTTCATTCTGGAGGATTGCCATGAGACGGTCGAGTCCCCATGCGATACCGCCGTGTGGGGGTGCTCCGTAGGAAAAAGCGTCAAGCATGTGCCCGAAATTTGCTTTAATGTCCTCTTCTTTATGCCCCATGATCTCAAATACACAACTAAGCGCCTTGGGGTCATGATTGCGGATACTGCCTCCGCCGATCTCAAAACCGTTTAGGGCAACATCATACTGCGTCGTTAAGATCTCCTCGATATGTTCTTTGTTCATTAACCATTCGCGATGTTCTTCTTTTGCGGCTGAGAATGGATTGTGTGTGAACGTCCATCCTCCCTTATCGGCTTTTTCGAAGAAAGGAAAATCAATTACCCAACAGAATGCGAGCAGGTCGGGGTCATTTTTGTCGGTACGGATATCCGGCTTGTCGTTCCCATAGTTCTTCATCGCCTCGGCGTAGGTCATACGAGGAAATGGGATCTGCTGGATCTTCTTGTGGGGGGCAGTCTTTTGCACGAGCTCGATAAGTAGTTGTTCGTTCAAGGCCATGACATCCTCACGATCGACGAAGCTCAACTCCATATCGAGTTGAGTAAATTCGGGTTGGCGGTCTCCTCGTGTATCTTCATCGCGCATACAACGCGCAAATTGGAAATACCTCTCAAATCCCGCAACCATAAGGAGCTGCTTGTATTGCTGCGGTGACTGGGGTAACGCGTAAAACTTCCCCTGCTCGAGTCGTGAGGGAACAAGAAAGTCGCGTGATCCTTCCGGCGTTGATTTAGAAAGAAGCGGGGTTTCAATCTCAATGAATCCATTGTTCGAAAGAAAATTTCGGATGAACAGTACGATCTTGTGTCGCAAACGTAAATTCTGCTGGAGCCTGGGGCGACGAAGGTCGAGATAACGATATTTGAGTCGCACCTCTTCTCCGATATCGCGGCCGTCCCCGCGTACGTCGATCGGCGGTGTCTCAGACTTATTGAGCACTTTGACCGAAACTATCTCGATTTCAAGCATTCCGTTTAGTTCGTCCTTTTTGACCATTTTTTCAGGTCGCGCATTCACCTTTCCCTCTATCTCGACTACCCATTCGGGACGAAGCATGTTCGCAGCTTCATGTGCCTCGATATGGTTCGGAAGCGCTACTGCCTGCACCTTTCCCGTTGCATCGCGCATATCGATAAAAATGAGCTTGCCATGATCGCGTCGTATGTCGACCCATCCCGCAATGGTGACGGTTTCCCCGATGGAATCCTTTAAATTTTCTATCAGTGTTCGTGTGGTCATAATGTTCTATAGTAGCGAATTATCGGTTATATGCAAAGTCATCACAGATATTCGTCTCAGGTACCCCATGGATGACTGCTATTCGCAATGGTAGCATTTTTTCAGATAAATCTGTCGAAATGAATCGAAAAATCTCCACACAATGTGGGGTTTTATATTTTTGAACAAGATCATTTTCGGCTACCCGAAATAATCGATCTTCATATGTTCGCGAACTTCGGCGAGAGTAGCTTTTGCGGTATGACGTGCTTCTTTTGTTCCCGCCTCAAGGATGTCCATAATATGCTTTGGATTGCGTGCAAGCTCCTCACGTCGTTCTCGGATGGGCATGAGCATCTCGTTCAGTACGGCCGCAAGGCGTTTTTTCAGCACGACGTCGCCAAGCCCTCCTTTTTTATACTGTTTTTTTAACTCCGCAACCTCCTTTTTCTTTGGATCGAATACATCAAGATAGGTGAAGACAACATTTCCTTTGACCTCACCCGGATCTGCGAGATGGATATGGCTCGGGTCGGTATACATTTGCATGACCTTCTGTTCGATCTCTTTTTCCGAATCAGCGAGAAAGATCGCATTCCCCAATGATTTTGACATCTTTGCCTTGCCATCGATCCCTGGCATGCGAGATTCCGGTGAATTCTTTGGAGGTAGCAGCGGGGTGATATAAGAAAATGTTTCTCCATACATTGAGTTAAATTTAGCACCCAATTCATTAGCCTGCTCGATGACTGGCTTCTGATCTTCTCCTACCGGGATGAGATTCGCTTTAAAGGTAAGAATATCAGCCGCCTGAGAGACTGGGTATGCAAGAAATCCCGCCGGAACGTTCTCACCAAAACCCTTCTGTTTGATCTCTGTCTTTACGGTTGGATTTTGCTTGAGGCGAGATACTGTTACTAGGTTGAGAAAAAAAATAGTGAGTTCGGCAATCTCGGGTACCTGCGACTGGATAAACATCGTTGTTTTTTTGGGGTTCATCCCGCATGCGAGATTGTCGAGCGCCACTTCAAGAACCGATGAGCGCACCTTTTCTGGGTTGTCTGCATTGTCAGTGAGTGCCTGCACGTCCGCCACCATATAGAAAATTTGCTCAATTGGATTTTTGAACTTGAGCTCACCGTTCTGGATCTTTAGTCGATTTTGTATCGAGCCCGCAAAATGCCCCAAATGAAGCTTTCCGGTCGGTCTATCCCCCGTCAGTACTCGATCCTCAGTATTTCTCATATTGGGGCAATTTTAGCAGAAATAGAGGCATAGGAATAGCCCATATTAATTTTCTCCTTCCTTGTGGAGTTCAATGATGAACGTTGAACCTTTGCCGGGGCCTTCTGAATCCACCCAGACATTTCCTCCTTGTGCTTCGAGCATTTTCTTTGCTACATAGAGACCGAGCCCTGATCCATCAGTGTTGTGCCGCTGTCCTTCCGAACCGCGGGTAAATTTACCGAAGAGATGGTGGATGTCCTCTTGGGAAAGCCCGATACCCGTGTCTTTGATCTTAATGAGGATAAGGTCGCGCTCGAGCAACGTTTCAACAGAAATGTCTACTCCGCCTTGCGGTGTATATTTGATCGAATTATCAATAAGATTTGACAGTACTTGGCGAAGTTTTCCATCGTCAGCATTCACGATGAACTTCTCACTGGTCGGAACATCAGCCTGCAGTCTAATGTTCTTGAGACGCGCCACGGGGATAAATTCTTCGGTGAGATCCGTGATCATTGTACCAACATCAACCGGGGTCAACGTGTAGGTCATTGTTCCTTGTTCGATCTTCGAGATGTTCAAGAAGTCGGTCACCATCTCTGCGAGACGTTTTGACGACACGAATATTTTTTCTATCGGAGCGCGAACTGCATCGGTGATGGGTCCGTAGGAATCCTCAAGAAGGAGCGATGAGTAGCCCTTCATGGCAGTGATCGGGGTGCGCAACTGATGTGAGACGATGGAAACAAACTCGCTCTTGCGCTTGTCGATGATGCGAAGCTGCTCGTTCGATTTTGCCAACTCCCAATTTGTATCAGTGAGGCTCTTCGCCATAAGTGCAATCTTTTCACGCGCTCGAATCTCTTCTTTGACACTCCGAATGAGCAGGAAGCCAAAGAATACCGTTGTGACAAAGATCACTCCGCCGATCACGCGATCGGTCATTGTTGTTGCAACGACGATTCTCACGAGGTAAAAGATCGAAATGATCGTGACGAATGCCTGAGTCGCAAGAACCTTAATATCAAAAAGGTTATGTTTGACGATCGCGTATGCCGTCGCAAAGAGAATAGGCAAGGAGAATATCGGAGTGTATGCAAGGAATCTTGTGTTTTGCAGAAAACCCCCCAAAATGAAGTTGAAAATAATAAGCAAGAGGTAGGTCGAGCACGAACCAATGAGCAGATATTTCCACTGCGAGCGCAATGTACCAGTACTTGACCGGAAATTTATGACGACACGCCGCATTGAAAGGAACATTGTTCCCAGAAGCCAGAGGGCAAAGACGGGGAAAAGATTCCCCGGGATCGTCTCTACGAGCCCGTTCTTATTGAGGGCAACGGCTGAAAAGAGGTAGGGCGAGACAGAGATCACCAGGATGATGATGAATGGTACCGTAAAGATGAGGCTGTGTTTGAGAGAATATTCAAAGTGACTTTTTGCAAATGCGTGGACAAAGACAAAGAAGAGGAACGTATGCCATGCGGCGATAAACATCTCCGCGCGAACCCAATACAGTGCGACGTTGGGATCGGTGGTAAGTGAGAGATAATTTGCGATAGTAAGTGCGGAAAATGCCAGCGTGATCAAAAAGAAAACACCCGCGTCGACACCCCTCTTAGATTGGACGAGAATTGCTAGTCCGAGAGAAAGGTTCAATATGATGATGGCAATGGTAAGAGATAACATGTATTGCCGTTAGCCTTTCCAAACCTGCTTCCCTTTGCGGCTGAATAATGATGATGTCTGATTTTGATGCAGGACTATCTTGGGTACTGCACGCTCACCAAGTGATTCGTGTAGCCGCTTAAACTCGCTATTGACGGCTCGTAATTGTTTCAACATGATCATCTGCAAATGTTCGATGATCTTCTTATTGCTTTGTATCTTTGAATGAAGCTCAATATGTATCTCAAGGTATTGGTTCCGGTCAGCATCAAGTTTTGTGGTCATCACGAACCGCCCCGTTGCATACTTGCTTCCGGTCTTGCCTTCGAGTGCACCACGCACGTGCTCGGGATAGATTTTGAGACCGTAGAGTGATGCGGTCATGCGATCACGACCATAGATCGTCAATATGGGTAAATTCCACAACGTCCTTGAAATATTGTGAACTTTCGCCTCGTGTTTTAAGTCGACACCTTCTGATCGAAGAAGGTCAGCTGTTTCCTTGATGTGTAGAATATTTCCTGTATCCCCAATGTCATAACGAATGAGCGGTATACCGCTGTTTGCGGAGAAAATGATCTTTGCGTCCGGAAGTTCTTCAAAATAGCGCATCGAGGGATTCCATTGCGCCAATGTAGGAATACGCAGATCGGGGCCGAAGAGTTTCTTGTGAAGACGCCCGCTCTTTGTTGCGAGCTTGCGAATGAGTATTGAAAGCGGCGTTTCGTGCGCCACCAAAAGAGCATCTGCGGTGCCGTAAATATTGATCGATCCCGATAACGGATCCTTGCAGCCGACCAGTTTATGCATATGCTCGCGCCAATCTTCGCTAAATGATTCTGCGGCAAAAAGAAATCGTACATTAAGTTTCTGCCATTTGATCCCGCGTTCTTTGCCGATATCAATGATATCTTTTACAAAGGGAGGATAGCCCGCAATGATGATCTGCTCGTAATATTTTCCCAATGCATTGATCGTAGTGAGTATCTGCTCCATATCGATGCCCGGCGTCACCATGGTTATGCGGTATTTATCTGCAATGCGCGAAACTGATTCAAATGTCGTTGTTCCGGCAACCCACATGCCCATCGCGAAGGTGTTCACAAGAAGCGTGCGCTTTTTGTTGATGTGAAATATGTCGACAAGAAATAGTTCGTGAATGAGCGCCGCCTCGTCGATGTTGTGCGTGCTGCGCGGCCAATAGAATGGTATGCCGGACGACCCTGAACTCGTTGATATCATCTGTGCACCTGCGATATCGCCGGCGGGAAGCAGTTCATTGAGCGGGTAGACCTTTAAATAATTCTCCTTACTTACGAGCGGTATCTCTTTTTTGAATGTGGCGATGTCTCGGATGGAGCCAGGGGTTACGCCGTGTGATCGTAAGAATGCTTTATATGCCGGAACGTTCTTTGCGGTATCGCGAAAGAGTTTCAGCATGAACGCATCACCACGTCGCTGCCACTCAGTCTCGGGTCTATTATGAAGCGCACAGAGAGTATCCTTGAAAGAATCAGACATATTTACACGGGCTTATTATAAAGGTCGCTCAAACCGAACGCATACCTCCCGCTCTTGACCTCCTCACCGAGCAAGATGCCTCGACATGCGTGAGCGAGAACGGCACCGCGTAGGAATGAAGCCTCCGCAAGTTGGGGAATACCGATGAGCGTCTCCCCTACTTCCTGGAATGAGGAGTTCAGTCGTTCGCAAAGATATTCTTTGCCCATAAAATCTTGAGCGAGCGCAACCTTTTCTTTGAAGTTCTTTGGACCCTGCGCTATCTGCCTCTTTACTTCGTTCGTAAGCTTCCCCGAGAGAAGTGGTAGATCGTGATCTGTATCAAAACGTTCTATGTCGAGGATGATATCATGCCCATTGCCGGTTATCATAATGGTGGGGACGTGTTGCCTCTTTGCTTCCTCCCGTATCGCCAACTTCAGTGGTGGTGCGTCCATCTCCTCAATGAGGAGGTCAATGCCCTTAACGAACTCGGACAAGCTCTCAGGACTTACGCCGTTCTCCCAAACATCGATCTCGAGAAAAGGATCTATCTCGTATGCCTGACGAGCTGAAAGTACGGCCTTATTCACACCAAGATCTGCGATACTCGCGCGAAAACGATTAAGATTCGAAAGAGAAAGTGTGTCATTGTCCGCCATGCGTAAATATGAACCGATGCCCTCCTGTGCAAGGCATATTGCCGCGGGGTTGCCGACGTTGAGTCCTGCAATGCCTATTCTTTTTTTTGAGAGAATACTCGCCTCATCCTTTGTGAGCAGATCGTGATTGCGTGAGGAGCGAAGTGATCGGTAGGCATCTTTGGCGAGTGTCCGAACTGCTGTTTTTCTCCAAGGAATGACGATCCAAATAAATTCGAGCGTAGAGTCGCTCTCCGGCTCGGTGCCGGATTTAAGTAGTGAGGGATCTCTCAGCAATCCGTATTCTTTTGCTTGTTCTTTTTCATCATCAACGATGATAAGGGCGCCATTCGCCTTTTCCCATTGCGTGCGAAACAGCAAAAATTCAGATCCTGCATCAATGCCTGAAAAGATGATCGGCGTATATGTCCGGTTGTCGAATGAGAGTGAATTCATCGTAACTATTGTATCATACGATCCTTAGGTTCATGGCGAGGAGATTGGCGCAGGGTAACTTTCGGATAACCGAACGCACAAGCAAATTGTGGCATTTCATCGGTCGGCAAGAGCTCCTTTAACCGACTGCGTATGTCGGGCATTTCGATCGAGGCAACATAGACCGAGGTGCGAATGTTTTCGACGTTGAGTGAAAGCGACATTCTCGCAAATAGCATCCCCACATGCACCCAGCTGCTTGGTGAGTCTTTAGAGGAAAATATGATCACTCCTGACGAAGAAGCAATGGAAAGATGGTTGAGCTTTGAGAGAACTCCCCCGAGGTTGAATCTCCCGATGAGTGAGGGAAGAATAAGCGATAGCAGTCCCGGGGCAAGCATCGTATACCCGGGTATACCCTCCTTTTTCTTTGAGTAATTATTGATCATCCACTTTGCGATCTCGCCCCGAAACTCAGGCACACGATGTGCCACCCGCATTCCCTCTCCAGTAAGGTCTGCGAATCTCATTATGTCCGCATGTTCGGTAAGTATCGCAAAAGATATACCCGGCTCGCTCGCCTCCTCAATGCCGCGTAACAATGCGTGGGGGATCTCTTTTTTGAGGAATGGTCCTCGTGCGTTGAAGCGACCTTCGATCGCACATATGGTCTGAAGCAATGTCTCGTCTGTCCCCGTCGAGCGATGGACCATGAATATCGCGATCGGCTTTTTATCCGAAAGCACGACCGCTTCATTTACGACAAGACCCTCAAGCATCCCAAAATATGAGAATGCCACCCTTGTATGTTCAATGCATGCGCCGACGCTGATGCACATATCTCTGCCGTCCTTGTCGCCATAGGGTAATTTCTTTGCCCAGTCTGCGTGGACCTCGACGGTATTAGCCCCGATCCGGAAAAGCCAGGGTTGCGAATTGTGAGTCGATGGAGCGCGAACGGCATAATGCGATGCAAACAGTACCTGCTCTTCCAATGTGCCGAGATCGGGGAATTCCGCGGTGTTCATCTTTTGTGCCATATGAAAATTCATCTCTTATACATTTGCGCGTACATATTCTTCAACCTCTTCGAGGAATGTCCGCGTATTGTTACGAGAAGAGAGATAGAGCTTTTCGGCGAGTGTGCCGATCGCGTTTATACGTTCCGTAACGCGGTTGCGATGATAGCCGTCAGGCTCAAGCTCGTCCGAAACGTTGATCAGCCCGCCGGCATTTGCAAGATAATCGGGAACATATAGGATGTTGTGTGACTCAAGGATCTTTGCGAATCGCGGATCGGCCAGCTGATTATTCGCTCCGCCACAGAGCATCTTCGCTTGAAAACGATCGATGGTTCCTTCATTCACCTCATTTCCGAGCGCGCACGGCGCATAAATATCTGAATCAGTGAACGCAATCTCTTCCGGAGAGATCTCAGCAATAGCGGGATAGAGACCTCGGACCTGCTCTAGCGCATCCTTGTTCACATCGGCAATGCTGACATTCGCACCCTGAGCGGCAAGAATCTTCACGAGCGCCCCGCCGACCTTACCGATCCCTTTCACCGCTATGCGAAGCTTTTCGGGCGATACGCCGAGATGCAGTTGGGAGATACGATCCATCACAAGGGCGACGCTTTCAGCTGCAAACGGAGACGGGTCTCCGGCGATATCGCTTTTTCCATTGAAAAAATTCGAATGGGAAAGCAGGATCTGTACGTCTTGCTCGGTCATTCCCACATCTTCACCCGTACGAAATGCTCCGCCTAAGGATTCAACGACGCCGGCGTATGCAGCAAGGAGCTCTTTGGATTTCTGTATTCCACCCTGTCTTGCCATGATCACCCCCTTTGCACCCCCATAGGGTAATCCCGATACGACACATTTTGCGGTCATCGCACGAGAGAGGCGTAAGGCATCACGGATCGCATCTGCCTCATTCGGATATGACACATATCGCGTTCCGCCCGTCGAAAGCGGTCCACGCTCGCGATGAATAGCAATGAATCCCACAAGACCGGATGTCGAATCTTCAAAACGGACCACTCTTCGATGTTGATCGAACTCAGGATATACCGATAGATTTTCGTCGCGAAGGATTTGAATATTTGTAGTCATGATCTTTCTGGGCATGCAACTGAGAGACACCAATTATACCCCCTCTTGTTTCAATTCTTCAATGAGTTTCTTTGCTTTACTTGAAAGGCGGGTGGGGGTCTTGATGTTCACGTGAATGAGAATATCGCCCGTTCTGCCGCGGCCGGAATTCGCTATCCCTTTTTCCTTAAGCCGAAGTGTGTCACCGAATTTCACGCCCTCCGGAATTTTCACATCAAGCTGCTTCCCGTCAAGCGCCGTGATCTTGTATGTTGCACCAAGAAGTGCATCCGAGAGTTTCACATCAAGATCCATCACCAAATTATTCCCTTCACGATGATAGAGTGCATGCGGCTTCACGTGTACTTTGATGTAGAGGTCCCCGGCAATTCCACGTGAGACCGCCTCACCCTTTCCGCTCATGCGAAGCATTTCGCCGGCATTGATACCGACGGGGACATTGATCTCGATCTCTTCCTGTTTTTTTACCACGCCCAATCCGGAGCATGACTTACACTTCTCCTCGGGAATCTCTCCAATACCTTTACAGACATTGCAGGTTGTTACGGTAGAGAACGTACCAAGAAATGATTTTCGCAATTCATTGACGCGTCCTTTTCCGCTGCACGTTACGCATTTCTTAAGCTTCGTACCTGGTTTTGCGCCCGATCCATGGCACATGTCGCATGTTGAGGTTTTACCGAGAAGCACTTTGCGTTTAGTGCCAAAAATACTTTCTTCAAATGAGATCTCTATATCAACAGAAATATCCCGACCGCGTTCGACGCGCTGCCCGCTACCTCCGTTGAACCCCGCACCGAAGAAGTCATTGAAGATATCACCGAGATCAACCCCCTCGAATCCGCCGCCTCCGTACCCTTGCCCGCTAAATCCGCTTCCTGGAGGTGGGCCTCCGCCATCGAAAGATGCGCTCCCATACTGATCGTACTGACTGCGTTTTGACTCGTCGGAGAGCACTTGATATGCCTCGTTCATTTCTTTGAACTTTGCTTCATTGCCACCGGCTTTATCGGGATGATATTTATGCGCGAGTTTGTGAAAAGCCTTTTTCAGCTCTTCCTTCGTGGCGGTCTTCCCTACACCCAATATTTCGTAATAGTCTTTTGCCATACGGGAGCATTATACAGATATCGACGATGTTTGACAAGCTATATTATTCATGCTGACGTTTTTTGTAGCACAAAAAGCCGGACATGCGTCCGACTTTTCTTTTCAGGGATATTATTCCCTAACCGTTCCTTCCTCCTAGACGTCGTGCACGGTGCCTTCGGGTGCAGTTCCCGCCGCCTCGCCGCCCTCCGGTGGTGTCTGCGGTGCACCTTCCGTGGTACTGGCTTGTTTTGCCATTGCTTCGCCGATCTTCTGCATATGCGAGGAAAGCTCTTCGGTTGCCTTCTTTGTCGCCTCCACATCGGTACCATCTTTGACATTTTTGACTTCAGCGATCTTTACCTCGACGTCAGCCTTAATGTCAGCGGGAATTTTATCCCCGTTATCTTTGAGTGCTTTTTCTGCAGTGTAGACGAGGGTCTCAGCGATATTTTTTACTTCAACCGCCTCCTGTTTCTTTTTGTCATCATCAGCATGAACCTCAGCTTCTTTCTTCATGCGTTCGATATCATCTTTGGACAATGATGAGCGTGCTTCGATACGGATCGATTGTTCCTTTCCTGATGTTTTATCTTTAGCCTTCACTGAGAGAATTCCGTTAACGTCCACGTCAAAGGTCACCTCAACCTGAGGCATTCCGCGCGGTGCGGGTGGAATACCATCAAGAATGAACCGGCCAAGCGACTTATTGTCTGCGGCCATTCCGCGCTCACCTTGGTAGACGTGCACTTCGACTGAAGTTTGATTATCTGCTGCCGTTGAAAATATCTGAGAGCGCGACGCGGGAATCGTTGTGTTTCGTTCGATCAGCTTCGTAGCAATGCCACCCATGGTTTCGATTCCGAATGAAAGTGGAATGACATCAAGCAAAAGTATATCTTTCACGTCACCCTTCAATATCCCTCCTTGGATCGCTGCGCCAACAGCGACGACTTCGTCCGGATTGATCGTACGATTTGGCTCCTTTCCGAAGAGCTCCTTTACTCGTGCGATCATGAGCGGCATGCGCGTCTGTCCACCGACAAGAAGTATCTCATTGATGTCCCCCACCTTGAGTCCGGACGCATCAAGCGCACGCTTGGTGATCTCGATCGATCGATCGACATACTCCATCGCGAGTTCTTCGAGTTTGGCACGCGACATCTTCAGCAACAAATGCTTTGGCCCGTCGGCGTTTGAGGTAATGAACGGGATATTGATCTCTGATTCCGGAATATTTGATAGCTCGTGTTTCGTCTTCTCCGCAGCCTCCTTCAGGCGCTGTGTCGCAAGCATGTCTTTTGATACGTCGATCCCGGATTCCTTCTTAAACTCTGAAACGATCCACGCCATGATCTTTTGGTCGATATCACCTCCACCCATGTGACTATCACCGTCGGTCGATTTGACCTCGATCACATCGTCACCAACCTCAAGTACCGAAACGTCGAACGTTCCGCCGCCAAAATCGTACACAACGATCTTCTCGTTCTTTTTCTTATCAAAGCCGTATGCAAGTGCCGCCGCAGTGGGTTCATTGATGATACGAAGGACATTGAAGCCCGCAATCGTACCGGCATCTTTGGTCGCCTGACGCTGTGCATCGTTGAAGTATGCCGGAACAGTAATGACGGCATCGGTGATCGTTTCGCCGAGCTTTGCTTCCGCGTCAGCCTTCAATTTCGAAAGCACCATTGCAGAGATCTCTTCAGGGCGGAAAGACTTGTCGCCCATCTTTACCTTTACACCATTGTTGTCTCCCTGTTCGATCTTGAACGGGACTACTTTTTGATCACGCTGCACAGACTCCTCTTCGAAGCTATGTCCGATCAAGCGCTTTATCTCATAAAGCGTGTTCTCAGGATTTGTTACCGCCTGACGTTTTGCGGTCAAACCGACCAAGCGCTCCCCTGTTTTCGAGAGTGCGACAATAGACGGCGTCGTTCGTACACCTTCGATATTTTCGACGATCTTCGGCTCTCCCGCTTCGACGATCGCCATTGCTGAATTTGTCGTTCCTAAGTCAATTCCGAGTACTTTTGCCATATATGTTTGAATGTGAGCTTATGAATAGTATTGCTAAATAAACTTGAACATTACGTTGAGTACACACTGTTACTTGCGCTTTCTCCAAAAGGTTGCATGATGTTATCCTTGGGTATAAATTTTCACTCTTGGAGATCGGATCAGCTTGCCGGAAAGTCGGTACCCCAACTGTGCTACCTCCGCCACCTTGTGATCAAGCGACGAATCATCTGTCGGCACCGTTCCGATAGAAGTATGCTCATTTGGGTCAAATACGGCACCGATAGGGTCCACTTGAGTGAGGCCGTGCCCCGCAAGCACTTGCAGCAATTGGGTGTGAATGTACTCAACGCCAGTCCTCCAGGAGGGGTCAACTTTACCCCATGCTTCCTTGTTCGAAAATGCCATATGAAAACTCTCTAACACCGGAAGCAGGTCGGTAATGATTCCTTCGCGGGCGAATTTGAGGAATTCTCCCTTCCCCTCTTCTTCACGCTTTTTGTAATTGACGCAGTCCGCTTTTAGCCGCTGCCATCCGTCGAGGTACTCTTGTTTTAACGCGTTCGACTCGCGCAGTTTCTCGCGCAACAGCTTGATGTGATCACGAGGAGTCATTTCTCCGCCTCCGTCTACGTCGTCATTGTATGATTCTATCTGTACATCGTCGGCAACGTCATCGCTTCCGACGATATCTACCCCTCCACCTAATGGAAAGTCTTGCGTCGTGCGGTCGTCAGAACCAGTTTGTTGTTTATCGTCCATAATGTGTTGAGTGTAGCAAAAAAAATAATGAAAATCAAAAAACTCCTTTTTGAGGAGTTCTTCGATAAAATACGCTGTGTATTAACGCTTACTCCACTGTGACGCCTTGCGAGCCTTCTTGAGCCCGAAATGCTTGCGCTCTGCCTTACGAGGGTCGCGTCTGATGAATCCGAGTTTCTTGAGCTCTGCCTTCTGTTCCGCATCCTCCATAACGATGATACGGGAAAGACCGTGGCGGATTGCCTCTGCCTGAGCGTGTGTTCCCCCTCCGACGACCTTGACGGTCACCGCATACTTCACGACGAATCCTTCGCGATCAAGCGGCGCGTTCACAATTGACTGAAGTTCCATTGTGCCAAAATAGCTCTCAAGAGTACGGTCATTGATCTTGAATGAGTTCTTTGAAGATTCCGTTGCCCGAACACGAGCGATAGCGGTCTTTCGGCGACCCACTGCTTCAATGTATCTTGCGGTACCCTTCGCAGCCGCCTTCGTTGCGGGCTTTGCTGCTGCCTTTGGTTTTGGTGTTGCTGCTGTTGGCATACGTTTAGTCTTCAATAATTAAATGTTTAAGCCTCTTGTCCCGTAGTGTATTTGTTGGGAGCATTCCTTTCACTGCGCGAATGATCGCTTCTCCGTGACCCTTTTTTTCAATGATATGACTAAGCGTAAGTGCCCGATCACTACCAAGGTAGCCACTATGGCTATGATAGGTCTTTTGCTTCATCTTTTTGTCTGAGATCGAGAGCGCGCTTGCGTTCTTCACTCGCACGGTGACGTTTGCAACGACGTTCTTCGCGCCAGAAGTGGTGTTCTTAGCCAAAAGTACCGACGCCGCTTCACTTGCGACTCGTCCGAGAGCTCTTCCTGTTGCGTCTATGACATGTTCCATGATGGTGTTCTTTTGGTAAGAAATATTAAATAAGTTCGATCGTCGCAAGCGGACTTGCATCACCACGGCCGCTTCGTGAACCGATCTTCGTGATACGCGTATATCCTCCCTTTCGGTCTTTGTATCTTGGGGCGATCTCCTTCACGAGCTTGTTGGTGATATCGGTGTTGTTGTACAGACGTGACTTGATGAGACGAACCACCGGTATTCCGCCCTCACGAGCCTTGGTGATCATCTTTTCAACCATTGGTCGAAGCGCCTTAGCCTTTGCCTCTGAAGTCATTATCTTCTCATGCGTCAAGAGCGAAAGCACCAAAGAGCGCATGAGTGCCTCACGTACTCCTGCCTGTCGTCCGAATTTCTTGTTTTTGTTGTGATGTCTCATACGCGTGTTTGGTAATGACTACTGGTTAATCGCTATTATTGTTTTAGGGTGACGCCGAAGTTCGATAGGGCGCGCTTGATCTCCTGGACTCCTTTCTCTCCGAGTCCGTCGAGGTCCATGAGATCCTCTTCCTTTTTACGAACAAGCCCTCCTACGGTACGGATATTTGCTCCGGTGAGTGCGTTCTGGGTTCGGGCAGAAAGATCAAGCGAGTCGATGCGAGTTTTCAAGAACTCCGTATCCACTCCACCCTCACCCTCCGTCGATTCATGGGACTCCTCCGTGACCTCGTGAACCTCTTCCTTGATCAGTTCCTCTTCCTTGAATCCGATGATCGCTTTCAACTGATGAATCATGATCTCAATAGCGTTCTCAACAGCCGAGCGCGGAGTGAGTGTTCCATCGGTCTCGATTGTGATCTTCAGACGATTGTAATCAGTGCGATCTCCAACACGCATCGTCTCCACTTCGTAATTGACTCGTCGAATAGGGGTAAATGCCGCATCAAGCGCGATCGTTCCGATCTCAACCTTCTCCTTCTGAATCGACTCCTTTGCAAGATAGCCGAGTCCTTTTTCAACTTTCATCTCTGCATTCACAACCGCATTCTTATCGGTCATTTCACAGATGTATTGCTCAGGATTCAATATCTCCACCTGACCGTTGATCGTGATATCTCCGGCGGTCACCTTCTTTGCGCCCTTGAGCGAAAGCGTGATGGTCTGGGGCTCATCGGTAAGCATCTTGATGCGTACTTTTTTCAGATTAAGGATCAACGTTATGACGTCCTCCTTGATCCCTTCGATCGTGGAAAATTCGTGCAAAACGCCATCAATCTTCAGTGATGTAAGCGCAGCACCGGGAAGCGAAGAAAGGATGATACGGCGCAGAGAGTTTCCGAGCGTATGACCGTAACCCGGGTAAAGTCCCTCTATCTCGTACACTCCCATAGAACCCTCCTCGCGGATAGGTTTTGGCTTCGATGGCAACGCGACATTGTAGTCAGGCATGGCAATTGGCGATTATGGCTTAATAACGATAGCTTTTGATAGATCCTCGACAAAACATTATACAATACTTCTACTTCAACGACTAGCGACTGTAGAACTCAATTACGGATTGAACGTTAAAGCTGAGTGCGTCTTTACTGTACTTTGGTACACCCTTAACTTCAGCAGTGAGTTTGACAGGATCGGTTGAAAGCCACGCGGGTGCGGAATGCTTCGATAATTTCTCGGATGCACCAGTGAAAAGTGGAGATTTCCTACTTCCCTCACGAACGACGATCACCTCTCCGGTGGATACGCGATATGACGGGATGGTAATCTTCCTTTTTCCGATAACGAAATGACCGTGAGAGACCATTTGGCGGGCCTGAGTACGATTAACGGCATAGCCAAGTCGGTAGACGACATTATCAAGACGACGTTCTAGGTTCTCAAATAAATGGTCAACCGGGGAACCCTTCTCGCTGGTCGAGTTGATAACATAGGTACGGAATTGCTTTTCCGAAACACCATAGGTATTGCGAATCTTCTGCTTCTCTTTCAGCTGTGTGCCGTATTCGGTCACCATACTGCGGTGCTTGCGCTCACTGATCGGTTTTCCGGGAGGGGTAGGACGTTTTTCAAAAATACATTTTGCGGTAAAGCACTTATCACCCTTCAAAAAAAGTTTTTCTCCTGCACGTCGGCATATTTTACATTTTGCATCAGACATATGTTCTTTGATTGGTGAGGATTAAATGCGGCGGGGTTTCTTTGCTCGGGGTCCGTTATGCGGCACGGGGGTCTTATCCTTGATGGAGGTAATCTCAACCCCCTTCGCGATGAACGCGCGGATCGCAGACTCGCGACCACTGCCGACCCCCTTCACGATCGCATCTACAGACTTCAGTCCCATCAATTGCGCCTTTTCTGCGAGGAGCTCTCCAATCTTTGCGGCTGCGAACGGAGTCCCCTTCTTTGCCCCGTTGAATCCGAGTGAGCCGGAAGTTGACCACATAAGCACCTTTCCTTCCGAATCCGCAAGCGAGACGATGGTATTGTTGTAGGTTGACTGGATATTGAGGATCGCATGCGAGATCTTCTTTTTCGGCACACGCGAAAGTGACCGCGCTTTCAGACCTTGATCTACGCTGCCTCCCGCCTTTTTGACTATTCGTTTCTTACCCATTGTTCGTTGCTTACGCTGTTAATGTCATTGATTATTTCTTTTCGAGCTTGCGTCGACCGCTGCCCATCGTCTTTCGTACATTTCCTCTTACGGTACGGGAATTGGTCTTTGTGCGCTGTCCTCGTGACGGAAGTCCGCGCGTGTGACGTGAACCTCTGTATGATTTGATATCTTTAAGGCGCTTAATGTTCGCAGCCTTCTCGCGCTTGAGATCACCCTCGATTGTCATTCCTTCAATCTGCTTACGGATCTTTGCTTCTTCTTCTGTCGATATGTCCGCAGGCTTTTTTGTCTCAGGAACACCGGCCTCTTTTAAAATTTTCTTCGCCGTCATAAATCCAATACCGTAAAAGACGGTGAGTCCTACCCACAATTGTTTATTCTCCGGAACGGTGATACCAAGGATACGCATATAATAAAATAATTAGCCTTGCTTTTGCTTATGTCGGGGATTCTCACAGATGACGTAAATAGTCCCCCGGCGTTTGACGGATTTACATTTCGCACAAATTTTTTTAACTGAAGCTCTTACGCGCATATTATTGTGATAAAAACAAATCTCAATACGACATAATCGTCGTACAAGACCGGTCCTTTTGATGCAAATTACATTCGTTTAACGATTCTCAACTTCCCACCATAAGGATTATCTTCGAGTGACACCTTGTCACCTACGAGAACCTTTATGCGATGAATACGCATTTTGCCGGAAAGGTACGCAAGCACTTCAAGTCCAGGTTCTGTCTGGACACGAAACATTGTGTTTGGGAGAGCTTCGATGACCGTACCGATGATCGTCGACTCCTTTTGCTTGTCGTCACTCATGTCAAAAATGGGTGTCCAGATACTAGCAGAGGCGCTAACTTCGGTCAAGCCCATGCTTCAATTAATCTGTGCATAATCGACACTTTTTCACTATTTTTGTGAAATTAATGAAATATTCATCTGCTATTTTGGCATTTCTGTGACTACTTTGATCGTGATATCCTTTTCATCCGTTGGGAATGAACGCTTCCAAACAGGGTGGATCGTAGCGCTCGCACGGTCTATTGTCGGAAATTGAGAGAGTAGCGCATTGAAATTCTCTTTTGGTTTTCCCAGTATTAGCGTTTTGATCGCGACCTCGTCGACCTTCCAATCGAGAGAAGGGGTTCCCCGCAGGACAATATCTAGTTTTTCACTCTTCCAGAGGTCGGCGCCACTCATTTCCGCTAATTCAAGTTCGAGGCTCTCAAGATTACCTATCGTGACCTCCTCGTTGTTGTATGTTGGAATTAGAGACCGAACGATAGCTCGTGTTAATTCAGTTCTATCAAATACAAGGAAATACGCGTTCCCAGTTTGGGAGACAACTGCCTTATCGGGGCTTGAAGATTGAGCCTTCGAGAGCGCTGCGTCTTCGAGCTGCACAAGCATACCGCGATCATATCCTATCTGATTAGGCGCAAGATCGCCGCGTGCTTTGGTGCGCAGCTTTGTCTCAAGTTGGATGCGGAGATCATCGCTCGCCTGCTTAAGGTCAAGATCAGAGACACTTTTTATCGTACCGGATGCTCCTCCGGTTATGGGTCCTTTTGAGCGTGCGTAAACCTTAGTGAACGTCGGCGACCCCTTGAGGCCGGGAACAGTGAAGTCAACCGGCTCGGTATTGAAATCGGGGCCCGCTTCATCGGCATATACGGTGACCTCCAAACTGCCGGGTGTCGTCTTTCCATTCAACGTAACGGCCTTTGGAACATTGATCGAATCGCTGATACGATAGATCTTACCTGCAGGACTCTGAAAACGCGTATTCTTTATAAGACGCTGTGAAACTGTCTGCGTATTGTACACAATGATCTTCCCCGAAGCTTTCGCGGTGACCGTTTTTTCTCCTGTTGCGGGAACTTCACGCGTCTCTTCCAGAAAGACCTTCATGACCGAGTACGGCAATTCGCTATTCAGCGGATTTTTGAGGATAGTTATCTTCTGGTCCATTGGTATGCTGTCCTGCTTTGGCAATACGGTAACAGTAGCACCCGAAAAATAATTCATCCCGAGCACAAACACAACGGAAACAAGTGCGATGCCAAGTATCCATGGTATCCACCCTCTCTTCCAAGAAGATCGCTCGCCAGACCCCCCTCTTCCACCGCCAAAATTCACGCTAGACCGTGGCGGAACGTATGCCCCGGTGCTTTCTCTGCTCTGCCCGTACGGCCAAGTCGCAGCAGGGGTTACTGTGTCCTTCACGCTCGAGAAATAATTTTGCGAATGAGGAACCTCATCTTCGACCGCTCTTTCTTCGATTTCCGGAGAATTCAATTGCTCAATGAGCATCTCCTTTGGATCCTCGACCACCACTGGCTCATGGTTTTCAGTTGGCATTTCCTCCTCATGTACCGACTCATGGACCTCCTTTTTTCCAGGATGTGTTGCAGTATGCATGACCGCCTTATGTGTCGTATGGGCACGCGGTTTCTCCGGGGCTTTGTGATGAATTGTATTATCGCCATCACCTCTATGGGTATGCTTTTCCGGAGGAATAATGTCTTGAATTAAATATTTCGCCATACTGATGAATTATTTTTTTGATAATGTAGTAACCTTATTCGCAAATATCGTCTCGATCGCCAAAAATGGGTCTTGAAAGTCAGGTTCAAGCACTTGAATGAACTTGCTTAAGAATGCATTGCCGAGCGAACGTACCAAGAATTGCCCTTCCTCTTGTGAAAAACGCATAAAATTTGCCTCACGGATCGCACCCTCGAACCACTTTGTGACATCATCATCAGCAGTATAAAAGATTGTTCTCGGAATTGGAAATTCTGATGCGAATTGAGCAAGGGCGTCTTCAAAGAATATCCTCCATTCTTTTGTTTCCGCACTGAGGATCTCCTCGATCTGCTTCGCATGCTCGTGTGTGGACTTTCCCTCCAAATAAAGTTTCATTTCAGAAGCCGCCGCCGTCGGTGTCGAGTGCATCCCCTTGATGATCCCGCGAATAAGCATGTTCTTTCCTGCGGGGAACGAAATGGATTCGAGCAGCACATTGTCCCTCGCAAGCGAAATGTCGGTCACTTCTCCTGAGATATCCATGAACAAAAAACTTGATTCGTCGACGAAGATGCCGCGAATGGTATCAAAAGCAGTCAAAGAAAATGATGAAAAATGCACATCGGGTAAATGCCAAAATTTCGTGATGGCACCCCTGATCGATGAAAAGATATTTGAAGGGATCATGCTGATGTACAAAGCGATCTCCAGCTCCGATGCGCGCTTGCCGTAGGGATCGCTCACTTCATATCCGTTAAGTTTGATCTGGATACTTTTTGATTCCATGATCTCGGGGAGCACATTGTCGATACTTGCGTGTTCAAACAACTTTGAGTCCCTGAACAGCCTGATCTCTTTTTGAATGAGCTTTGAGAGACCCTTCTCGGTGACCAAGAATGGAGTCGGTTGATTGTAGTGCACGAGTCTTGTTTGAGAGGCATACCAAGGCGACGCAAGGATGCAGAATGCCTGATCTACTTTTACTCCCCCACCAGCCTTTTGCATGACCTCAAACATCTCTTTTAACGTTGTTATCATCGAGGCCAAAAAACGCTCAAAACTCAGTTTTTCCTGAAATGGGATATCTTTACGTATAGAAAAAATGATCTCGGGTGTGCGAGTCGAATCGATACTTACAAATGCACCGCCAATCGAAGCGCTTCCAATGTCGAAAATAATGATGAAGTGCTGCCCGTTTTTGTTATTACTGCGAAATAGCGACATGAGAAAATTATACCACGCCTGACACAAAGAATACTCGTACTACTGTGGGTATTTACCTCACGCGCCGACTTTGGTTCGCTAGCTTTTATTCGAGTATGGCCTTTATTCTGCGTACACCCTGACTACTTGCCTCTTCTCTCTGGCTCAAAAAGTTCATGGGAATGAACTTCACGCAAGCGCTTCGCGCGCAACTTTCTATTCGAGTATTGCCTTTATTCTACGTACGCCCTGACTTGAGGCCTCCTCCTTTAATATTTTAAACCTCCCCAACTCTCCGGTGCGATTCACGTGTGGGCCTCCGCAGAATTCTATTGAAAATCTTTTGTCAAACTGAGGATCTTCACGCGTCGCACCTTTTGGTCCTACGGAATACACTGAGACTCGATCAGGGTATTTTGCTCCGAACTCATGTTCGGCTCCGAGCAGCTCAGCGTCGCCAAGATTCATTTCGGTTCTGATGACCGGCAGGTTTTCAACAATCTTCTCATTCACGAGATCTTCAACTGCTTTTTTTTGTTCGTCAGTCATCTTTGTTCCGTGTGCGAAATCAATGCGTAGGCGTTCCTGAGTGATATTTGACCCGCGCTGATGCACATCGGGGCCCAAAACAAGCTGCAGTGCGCGCAGAAGCAGGTGATGAGCGGTATGAAGTCGAATGGTTGCGACAGAGTCATCGGCAAGTCCTCCTTTGAATTTTTGCTCAGAACCTGCACGCGAGAGCGATTGGTGTTTTTTCATGTTCTCGGAAAAACCGAGCTCATCGACGACGACACCCTTTTCATCGGCAAGTTCTTTTGTCAGCTCGAACGGAAATCCATACGAAGAAAATAAGGTGAACGCGTCATCCCCGGAAATATCCTTTGTCGCCAACTTTTCAAATTCCCGCATCCCGCGTGAGAGCGTTTCACGAAATCGCTTCTCCTCTTCTTCCAACTCCGTGAATATCGCCTGCGAATGTTCGAGCAGCACAGGATATACGTCGCAATATTTTTTGATGAACATGTCGGCAACGGCAGAAAGATCACTTCGCGTTTCACCTTTTTTTTGAGCCAAACCAAGGTCGTCGGCAAAGCGTACCGCCCTACGAATAAGGCGACGCAAAATATAGCCCTGGTCCGTATTTGAAGGAGTGACACCGTCCCCTATCAAGAAAACCGCGGTGCGAATATGATCGGCAACGATACGTTTTGTTCTCATGACTCCCTCCGGAGATCTGCCGTTAAGGAATTCCATCACATCTGAAAACATATCCGTTGCAAAGATGTTGTTCTTTCCCTGAGCGACCATTGTTACGCGCTCGAGACCGCTTCCGGTATCTACGTTTTGTTTTTCCAATTTCCCTACCACACTCCCGTCTTTTTTCAGATATTCCATGAAGACATCGTTCCAGATCTCGACGATGTCTTGCCTATCATCGGCGGCCATATATTCTTCTTTTGTCATGCCAAGATCTAACGTTCCGGTCACGTCGTAGAACATCTCACTATCCGGCCCGCAGGGGCCAGAATCCCCGGCGCTCCACCAGTTAGGCTCCTTGCCTCTTGCATCGGCGGTCATATAGTAGATGCGTTCACCCTTAATTCCGGCCCGTGCAAATAGCTCCGTCCAGGTCGCATGCGCATCCGTATCCTTCGGCGCATCCTGGTTACCACCAAAGACGGTTACGTAAAGCCTGTTCGGATCAAGTCCTAAACCATCCTCCTTTGAGGTGAGAAATTCATAGCTCCAATTGATCGCTTCTTTTTTAAAGTAGTCACCGAGGGACCAATTTCCGAGCATCTCAAAAAAAGTTGCGTGTGTATTATCTCCGATCTCATCAATATCAACCGTGCGTACACATTTCTGTGAGTCGACAATGCGTACCCCAGCCGGATGCGGCTCACCCAAAAGATATGGTACCAATGGCTGCATTCCCGCGGTATTAAAAAGCACGGACGGATCATTGAGCGGAACGAGCGGTGCACTCGATATGATCGCATGACCCCGCTGTTTAAAAAAATGAAGAAACCGAGAGCGGATCTCCGATGACGAAAGCATAGTTTGCATGGATAGGATTATAACCAGATTGGTCCGTGTTGCCAACTTACCCGACAATTTTTCTTTGCCGGAAATGATAGGTAAAACCGTAAACGTTACTCTCGCTCGACGACGACCTCGTCTCCGTCAAAAAAAATGATCGTTGACGGTTTACCGCGTAATTCACCACCGTCGACATAAAAGTCTACGTCTGTACCGAAATATGAGCGTGCCTCTTCGATGGTTCCTGAAGGAGGCATGTCTTCAACATTCGCTGATGGGGCAACAATCGGTCCAGCTTGGGTGATTACCGCTACAAGCTGCTCATCGTCGGGCAAACGAAATGCGATTGCATTCGTTCCACGATGAAGATATTCAAACTGCTCATCCGCCGTCGGGAGTATGATCGAGTATGGTCCCGGCCAATACGTTTCAAGCTGCGCGATCAGTGCATCAGAAACAATGACACCGAATTGCTCGAGTTGGAGAATATCCGAAATAAGCACGATGAGCGGCTTCTCCGGGTCGCGCTGCTTCAAGTCATAAATGCGATCCACGGCATCCGCACTGAATGCCGAACCGACGAGCCCGTAGAGCGTGTCTGTTGGAAGCACTCCTACGCCCCCTCCCTCGATCATTGCTATTGCTTGATCAATATCTGTTTCCATGTGATGCAATCATTTATATGGGTCTTATCAATGAACCGACTTCCGGATCAAGCGCTCGTGCGATATCGGGAACTCCGATCACCTTGATCAAAAGTCCATGTTCTTTCGCAAGCGCGATAGCTGACTGATCGGCAGCCTTTAGGTCTCGCTCAAGCACTTCACTCGCCGTAGTTTCTTTTATGAATACCGCAGATTTATCAGTATCCGGGTCTGCGGTATAGAGACCGTCGACGCCGTTCTTCGCCATGATAAGCATGTCAGCCTTCATCTCAAGCGCGCGCTGCACGGACGTTGAATCGGTCGTAAAATATGGAGCACCAAGACCTGCAGCAAAAATAACAACGCGTCCCTTTTTCATGTGCCTTTCGACGCGCTTGGGGATGTACCCCTCACAGATCTGAGGCATTGTGATGGCCGACGAGACCCGCGTCTCAACGCCTTTTGATTCGAAATAATCACGAAGGATCAACGCATTCTGCACTGTTGCGAGCATGCCAATGTAGTCTGCGGTCGGTCGTTCAATGGCGAGCTTACCCGTCAGTTCATGTCCGCGGAACAGATTACCCCCACCGACGACGAGCGCTACCTCATGCCCGTCACCCTGAAGCATCTTAATGTGCAGGACAATACTACCAAGCGTTGGTTCGCTGAACTGCCTATCTCCTTCTTTGTTTGATCCGCTCAAACTTTCCCCGGACAGCTTAATGAGTATCTTCATATTGTTGTTGCGATTATAGCACGAGTGACTAAAAGGTATTCAGGCCCGTGCGCTCCATCATTCGATACACGGAAGATCTCCAGAGCGTATTGTCGGCATATACATCGTATGAAGTCGTAAATGATCCATCCTCATTGTCCCACATACGGTTAAAATATTTTGCTCCATCGTTCCATGCAGTGAAGGGAGCGTCAGCAGACGCGAGGATATCGGTCGTAAGATTGAAGCCGTCCAAATCTCTTCTGGTAAAATCTGCCGAACCAAGCATCATAAACGTTGACGATGCGGAATGACCGGAAAAAAAGTTCGCCCGACACTGCTCACGGTGCGTATCGCACCAACGTATCGTGATACCCGACAGAGACTTGTTGACCAACTCTTTGGCGACGGGACGATTAGGCAAACCGTACACGTCAAATCTTGCTTCCGATAGTCCGGGATCGAGGATGATGCGGATGATCGCCCCCCGATTGGAAGCGTCGATGATCGCCGCGATGATATCACGCTCACTTAAATGATGCAGCACAAGCTGCAGCATGTCACCGTGCTTTGCCCCCGCAAGCAGTCGTAGTATCGCATCTTTGATCATAGTTTCCGAGATAAGCTGAACCCGAACGGGGCCTGTTTCATCAAGTGTCAACGCAGAATCATAGCTCACAATCGCTCTGCCGGACACTTGAGCGAGGCGTCGTTCATTTTCTACGACGTTTTTCCAGATACCGTCACGGACCTCGAGTGCGACATTTCCATCGGCACTTGCGCCGTCAGCCAGAACAGCGGACGTTATGAAACTGACCATTTTTTGAGATGATGTTTTCACTCCTTTTCCCACCGTTTGATCAACGACAAACAGATTGCGTTCGTCTGCCTTCAGGTTAAGTACGTGAAGCCAGGTGCGCAATGTAATTTTACTCCCCACGGATTGGTAGGGATGAGGAAGCCATCCGCCAGTAGTCGAATTCCCCCACCATGAAAAGAATGGTCTCCACAGCGATGAGAACAAAAGGTTTGGATCACGAAACACGGTGAGATCCGGTTCAATGATCACGACACCCGCCTTTCTTAATATTGTTTGCTGTGCCGAAAGCATTCCGCCATACAGCGTATTAACAGGATCCGCAATGAGTGCTACGGCGATGTGTCGATCGACGGAAAGCTTATCGCTTATCTTCTGTGCAAGTTCATAAGAGAGAGCCCTCGTTGTTTCCGGCACCTGAGACTGGAAATCATTAAAAAGGGAAAGATCAAACAGCATATAATGAGAGGCGCCGCCGATAAGCGTAAATGCCCGATCCCAGATCTCTTGTTCGGTCTTTCGTTCTCCATTCTTGTCAACGTAGGTATAGTCTGCAAAAAATTTTACGCTAGAATCCGGAACATTGTATTCATTCGAAAACGGCAATAGCGTATCGGGTAGAGGTCTCCACCACTGATACGATGCGGTAAATACCATAACGACGAGAATGAATTTCAATGCCCCCAAAAAAAGTCGTGTCATAACACTGTTAGTATACGAAAATATCTTACTAAAAGCGAAAAAGTTCGGCCCCGCAACCCTCGCGTGTCGCCATCCTAGTTGATCTCAATATCGATATGCCTGATCTCAGGTATCTCTTTTTGAACGATCTTTTCAAGCCTATCGATGTGAGAACCCATGAGTCTTGGGACCCGACCAAAATATCCAACAACGAGTTTTAAAAACTCGGAATAATCATCGCGAATTGAATCATATTCATCGCGTAACTCACCCCTCTTGGCGACCTCGTACATGAGTGCAGACCCGTTGAATTCTATTTCACATTTTATGTGGTAAATCCCAACATCAAGCACTGACGACTTGAAATCAAGTACGCGATCGATGGTCGGATCCGCTTCCAGTATTTCAATGATGCGCATCCTAATCTCATCGGGAATATTCATACCGATCAGATACTTGTGATTTTTTTGAATAAGAATTATGGCCACGACGCCAAGCAATAAGCCAACAAGAATGGAGCCAACGGCATCCCAGATCGCATTGCCAGTGAGTACCGTCAGGGTCAAACTCACGAGCGCAACGAGCACTCCAAGAACGGCGACTCCATCCTCATACAAAACGGCAATGGTACTCGGATCACCATGCAGTAGTGCCTCGGCAAATGTACGGTCGACGTTACTCCGTTTTAACTCACGCCATGCAATGAATAGTGTGAACGACTCAACGACAAAAGAGACAAACAGAATGATGAATACCATCGGGGACAGCTCGGGCATTTCCTTCGTGATGAGCAGTTCTATTCCATGATAGACGGTCACACCGGCTCCAAGAAAAAATATTCCACAAGCGGATATGAGCGCCCAAAAGAAACGCTCCTTTCCATATCCGTATGAAAATCCTTCATCTGGGCGACGTCTTGAGCGACGAATTCCGAACAGGAGAAGTGATTGGTTCACTGTATCCGCGACGCTATGTACTGATTCTGAGAACATCGCACCAGAACCAGATATTGTAAAACCAAAAAATTTAATAATGGCAACAAAAATATTTCCCATGAGTGCAAGCGCGACAGGAAGCAGTCCGACTATGGGTTTTGTTGTATGAGTTATCACAAAAAATGTATAGCTGATTGGGATCGCGCTGACCGAGCACCGTTATGCCGAGGAACGAAGACAGGGGGTTCGGCTCGTGACAAGGTGAATGGGTGAGGATAAACTAGAGATGAAGGTCCCTCAGAAATGCCTTGAATTCATCACCGATATCATCACGAACGATCGCATACTCCACCATGGCCTTTAGATAGTTAAGCGGGTCTCCGGTCGTAAGCCACTTTCCATCTTTCACCTCTTCGACCATGAACTTACCCCCCTGCTTGATATATTCGCTGATGGCGTCGGTAACCCATAGCTCACCGCCTTTTCCGAGTTTGGTCTTTTGTAAGATGTGTATGATCTCCGGAGTAAGGATCATTCTCCCGAACTGAGCCAACTGGGACGGCGCATCCTCGATCTTTGGTTTTTCTATCACATCCTCCATCTCACGAGTACCCTTCTTCAATTTGACGATACCGTATCGATTCACATGATCCTTTGCAACTTTCTGCACTCCGATAACGGGGCACGCATTGATCTCATAATTTTCGATAAGCTGTTTTGTGAATGAAGTTTTCGACAGAACAAGGTCGTCACCCCAAGCGAATACGAACGGCTCATCGTTCAACAAGCTCGCGGCGGAGAGAATGGGCGTACCATTCCCATAGGGACCTTTTTGACGAACATAAATGAAGTTCGCCATTGATGAGATCTTGCGAATGTCATGGAGCAACTTTAACTTTCCCGCCTCTTCAAGTGAATGCTCAAGCTCGATCGAGCGATCAAAGTGGTCCTCAAGCGTTTTTTTGTCCCACTTTGTAACAAGAATGATATCCGTGATACCCGCGCTGACCAATTCTTCAACAACATATTGAACGATCGGTTTGTCGACGATAGGAAGCATCTCCTTTGGCTGAGCTTTTGTCGCCGGCAGAAAACGCGTGCCGCTTCCGGCAACCGCAATGACCGCTTTTCTAACTTTCTTCTTCATGGTGAGGCCGATTATGCGTAGCACTTTGAATAAAATCCTCTTCCACATCTGTTCGAGCGATACGAATAAAACGCTCCTCGACATACCAGAGACCCTCAAAGATCACTAATGTCAGAAATGTGACGTAGGCTGCGACAACATAAAGTCCGTATCCGCATGCCGCACCGACTCCCGCAACTACCCAAAGACCTGCCGCTGTCGTAAGTCCGGTAAGAACCTGACGCTGAACATAAATGATCCCTGCACCCAGAAACCCGATACCAACGACGACCTGGGAAGCGACGCGCAGCGGGTCGAACACAAAGGTATTCGCATACTGGAACGAAACCATCCCCGCAATAACAATAAAGAGTGCGGCCCCAAGACATACGAGCGCATAGGTGCGCATCCCTGCTCGTTTTCCGACGCGTGAACGTTCAGCACCCACCGCAAGCCCAAGCACAACCGCAACAGTGAGGCGAAGAATGATCTCCCACTGCGATACTGCAAATAATTCCATATGCTTGCCATTATACCTCTCCCCATAATGAATACAACACATCAGGAAATACACCGCAGACAAAAGTGGTCTGTGCTATGCAGCTTTGAACAATGCTTTGCCCTCGCTCACGATGGAGGCGATCTGCTGCTTCCCGATACCGATTTTCGCCAAACGAGAAGAATCATCTACGACCTCACGGACCAGCACTGTGCCATGATTGAGCAGATCGATTTTTTGCTTATCGGAGAGCGTGGTCATACAGGTAACAGGATGGGTTTGGGTCGCCTGAATAAGGTCTTGAAGCGTATGCCCTTTCGGATAATTCCACCCGGTCATCGCAAGCCCCACACAACTGCCGTACTGGATCGCCTGAGAGGTAAATTCCGTATTTGTGATAAGCCATGCATGCGTGTAACGCTCCGTTTGCTCTTCAAGGTCGAGTCTCTTTTGAATATCCTGAAATCGCGCATGCACATAGAGCGCGACCTTTACGTCGGACTTGATGGAAGCGGAGTTGTGAAATTTCGCCTCAACGAGGATGCGTTCGTCTTTCTTCTCCGCGACGACATCGACTTCATGCGTAACACACACGCCGCTCACCATCACCCCGACGCGTGTACTGTATCCTTGTGCTTCAAGAATGTGCGCAACAAAGCGCTCGAACGGGAAACCGGACGGACCAAGCTGCAATATCGCGCGCTTGATACTATACTCAGCCGCCGCAGGCCGATGATATTTTTTTAAGAGATTGAATGCATGTTCATAGATATCAACCGTGCGCATGCCGTCATGAAGATCTTTTTCAATATGAAGAACGATCTCTCTGATGAGTTCGTCCGATGCCTTTGCAAAACGCAGCGAGCGTTCAAGCTTGGTTCTATCCCAATTTTCACGCTCTCCGGTCATTTTTATGACCGAAATTGGTGGATGCGAAGGAGTGTACATGTTAGCGCGGGTTCACAAAAAATGCGTTCGGATTATTCCAATCCACGTTGCTCGTGCGTATCGGAAGCTCTTTGCCATCGACCTGTAACGTGTAAGCGACATCCTTAGGAGCTTCTGCGATAACCTGGAACTCGTAGCGCGTTGAAAATTTCGCGCAGGTAGAGCGTTCAAGGAAATGATCGGTCGTCGTGATCTTTATGACCAATCGATCTTCCGACTTGGGATCCGAAACCGTCTGAGTATCGATCGAATAGCACGAATGAGAAAGCTTGATCTCTCCCGAAAAACGATGCACGCCGTCCTGGTACGAATGTGTGACCGCGATAACGCTCTGTATTCCGCTCGTAGCGGTGCCGTTCGACGTAAGAGCGGAATTATCGAGGTTCGTGTACAGATACCAAAGAATTCCCCCGGAGATAGCAAGTACGATAAAGAATGGCCATTTCATCATATGCCCTATTGTATCGCTTTTAGTGTAATTTCGAAAACGAGTGTTGCATTCGGAGGTATCACCCCGGAAAATCCTTCTTTTCCGTACGCAAGCTCGGAAGAAATGGTGAGTTTCCGCTTTTCACCGACCTTCATACCAACAAGACCAAGATCCCAGCCCCTGATCACTTCACCTCTGCCGAGATTCACGGGGAACGGTTGCCCCCGAGGAATACTTGAATCAAATATAGTTCCATCGGTCAACATACCGGTATAATCAACGATCAGCGTCTGCCCGCTTTCCGCTCCGGCTCCGGTACCCGGAGTAAGAATGTCTATCTGTAATCCCTCGATCGCTGTGTTCATATTTGTTGTATCAGTAGCTACTATTAAATTATCGTCCGCCTGCCCTCCTTCAGATCGCACATCGCGATCGCTGATAATCAAAAATGCAAAGCAAAAAATAAGCCCGAGCAATGCAAAAAGAGCAATATTTGTTCTGTTCATTGGTGAATGATACCGCACGCGCAACCTCTTCCGCAAGAACCTACCGCTCAATGACCCCTCCTCCCAAACACCTATCCTCCTCGTAAAATACCATCGACTGACCCGCAGCGATAAATTCATCGTTTACCGATAGAGTGACCGAAACCCGATCGATAGAGACCCGTTGAACGACCGCGGGTTGAAGCGCCCCTCTGTAGCGAATACGCGCAACGCAAGCGACTTGTGTCCCTACGTCGGGAGAAACAGGGATCCAATTATGATCTTTCAATAGTATGATGCCTCTATGATTCGGTGTTGAGTCGACGTTCATCTCAGCAGCAACAGTGATGGTGTTTTTTTGTATGTCTTTCTCCACAACAAATAACGGCGACTCATGCGCACTCTGTTTCGTCGTAAAAAATCCATGCCGTTGCCCGATCGTGTACAGCATCGCACCTTCATGCGTACCGATGATCTCGCCGTTCGTATCGAGAACCGCACCGGAAGCGGCATGCAGGTAGTGCTTGAGAAAATCCTTCATATCGATCGTACCCATAAAACAGAGGCCCTGACTATCTTTCTTTTGCGCATTCAAGAGACCGAATTCTCGAGCTCGTCGTCGTACTTCACTTTTCTCCAAATGCCCTATGGGAAACAAGACATGAGCAAGCTGCTCCTGATCGAGCGTCCATAAGAAATATGATTGATCTTTTTCTTGGTCAACCCCCTTATACAAGCGGAACATCCCAACGTCGTCTTGCTCTACACGAGCGTAATGTCCGGTCGCAACAGCATCTGCGCCGTTCTTTTTTGCAAAATCAAGAAATGCTCCGAACTTCACATGTTTGTTACACATGACGTCGGGATTAGGAACACGACCCTCCCCGTATTCCCTTATCATGTAATCAACAACTCCCTCTTTGTATTCCTTTTCCAAATCAAGTGTCAGCAAAGGTATACCAAGGTGCGCGGCTGCGCGCATCGCATCACGCCGCTCTTCTCTCCATGTGCACGGCAAAAAATCCGCTTGCCATACCTTGATAAAAACACCAACGACCTCGTAACCTTCTCTTTGCAGCAGAGCAGCAGACACAGAGGAATCAACTCCTCCGCTCATCCCCACAAAGACTTTTCGGATCTTCTGCGCCATAACGATACAGTAACATACCGTGCGTGTCGTTCAAGTATAACGTTCGGCGGGAGCGAACCGTGGTGAGATCATTGTGCAAGCAATTTTTTACACACTTCGAACGTTGCTCGCGCATCGGCGAGCGCCGTGTGTGCGTCTTGATTGACTACGTGAAAATATTCCGTCATTTCACGCAGGCTGAATTTAAAGAGCTTTGGGTCATGGTACAATTTTCCAAATGCCATAGAAGCAAGATCGAGCTTGTGATAATGTACGAGCTTATCAAAATTGATACCAACCTTATCGCCCGCATAATGCAAGAATGCCCAATCGAGCGCGACGTTCTGCGCAACGAAGACCGTACCGTCCAGGAGTTCGGCAGCGTGCGACAGTCCATCCTTTTGCGGAACGGCAAGGCTCCAATCGCGCGAGTGATACTTGTTCACCTCAAGCCCCTTTGGGTCGGCATGTTCAATATAGAGCGGAATGAGCTGAATATTGTGTTCGGATATCAGTTCTAATGTCCGCCTTCCGTCCTCCCCCTGCTTTTGTTTTGCGAGTATGATCCCGATCTCTATGATCTCATGGCGGAACGGATCAAGCCCGGTCATTTCAAGGTCAACAAATGCAAGACGATCATTTTTCATACAAGGTAATAGCTGAATTTACGACACAAGACGCTTCGCAAGCTGATCTGCATCTCCCGCACCGACGATAAGAATGACGTCAAACAGGGATGCTTTGCCCCTCACGACCCCTTCCGCTTCGGAAAGGTCTTTTGCATACACAATATCTTTTTGCGGGTCGTGCGCGAAGACGCGGTCAATGATGTCATGAGAACTCACCTGAGTATTTTCTTCACGCCCGGGGACATCATAGATCTCGATAAGCACACAGTGCGGAATACCGAGCATGGTTTCGACAAACTCGTCCATCAGCTTGATCGTACGCTCGCGATGGTGAGGACGGAAAACAGTAAGGATACTCTTTCCTCTGTAGCGTGAAAGCGCAGCATCAACGACCGCCGTAAGCGCAGTAGGATGGTGCGCATAATCAGACACGATGATAGCAGCACCAAGTTCGCCAACGACTTCAAATCTTCTTCCGACGCCCACGAACGTCGTCAACACGGGCTGAATATGATCCCGACTTCCTCCATAGGCAAGGTACACTGCGGTCGCTGCAAGAATGTTGTAGACGTTGTAGAGACCGGGGAGCGGCGTTGAGAACTCACCTATTGAAGTACCTTTCCATATAAGTTCGAATGATTGTTCAGCCGCGTCTTCTCTTATGTTCCTCGCTATAAGATCTGCACCGCCACCCACACCGAAACTCACCATGATCGCATCTGAGCCTTTTACCACGTCGCGAATATTTGCATCATCATTATTCACAATAAGCAGATCTTCCCCGGAAAGTTTTTTAATATAGTCGCGGAATGCGCTCTTTACATCGGCAAGATCAAGATAGTAATCAGGGTGGTCGAGCTCAAGATTCGTAAGCAGAATAGCCTGAGGCGAAAGGTGCATCATATTCCTTCGGTATTCGCATGCCTCCACAATGAACATATCTCCTCGACCTTTGTGATAATTGCGATCCCAGCCGGGAACCTCCGCACCAACGATCACTGACGCATCCATGCCGCCTTCTTCAAAAAGTTTTCCAAGCAGTGCGGTCGTGGTTGACTTGCCGTGCGTTCCCGATACCGCGATCGTATCGCTGCCTGACGTCACAAGCGCCAATGCCTCAGGATATGACAATGTGGGAATCCCCAGTTCTTCCGCGCGCATGCGTTCAACATTGGTCGGAGGAACCGCCGGCGAATAGATGACAACCGATGCGTCAAACGGAACATGACTGCTGTCTGCTCCCTCGAAATACTGCCCTGAAGGAAGAGCGCCGGCACCGGGAAACGTTCCGTCCGATCCAGCAACGATGATTCCCCTGCCCGCAAAAAGCCTCACGATCGCGGAAACACCAATCCCTCCCACTCCGATAAAATATGCCTTTGTGATTGCGTTGATATTCATTTGGCCTATCTTAATATAGATACTTCGCTTTATTCAACTTGTGCTCTTCAAAAGTCTTTGCATAATGCATCACGCCCTCTTTGTCGGACAGATAGAACAGGTAATTTGTCTTAGTCGGATGGAGTGCAGCGTCGATAGCAAGAAGACCGGGATTGCTGATGGGTGTGGGAGGAAGACCCTTGTAACGATAGGTGTTCCAAGGTGAATCATAAGAAAGATCATCGATGGTGATCTCGGAAGAAGCTTTTCCAAGAAAATAAACGAACGGCGCATCAACTTGCAGCCTCATTCCTCGAGCGATCCGGGCCCAGAGGATACCCGAAATGATCTTTCGGTCCATGTCGGTAACCGCCTCCTCTTCGATAAGCGACGCCATGACTATCACCTCATTCCAATTCCCATGAGTGATCTCCGCCTCGCTCTTCAATACCGCCGTTTTTTTTATAAAATTGTCCGACAATACTGCGATGACGGGTCCACTGGTGGCATTTACAAAGAAAAAATAGGTATCGGGGAATAGATAACCCTCCATACCCTCGGTCTCGTCAAGGAACTTACTCTTATCAAAATTAGGCAAGGATGCTGAAAACAGCCCGGCCATAATCGAAAGCGGTGTCCCTTCAGGGATCGTTATTTTCGAGCGCGTTATTCCATAGCGATGCAAGCGCACCTGTGTCAGCACTGAAAACACATCCATAGGCATTTGAAACTGAAAGACTCCCGAGCCAAGCATCGTATCTGCCTTCGTATAGCGAGCAAGGAACGTAAACAAAAGAGGAGACCGGATGATACCCTCATCGTGAAGCAAGGATGCGATACCCCTCACGCCGCTTCCACTCGCTATTTCCACGGTGACCGTTTTACGTTCAGCGCTCGGTGAAAGAGCAAGGAACCAAGCAGCAGCAACGGTGATTACGCAGAGGAGTACGATGAAAACTCCGACCATCTTCCACAACCGATGCGTGCGTTTTTCCGGCAAATGAGGAAGAATGGCCGTTCCGCCATTCTCAAATTCCTCTTTCTTTTCGAGTGTTACGATCATGGATTATATAGGGAGATTAGACGGGGGTTCACCCTTTCTTGATTCGACGCGCGAGAATGTCGGTGTCTCCGCGACACCACCGGGGAAGTGATAGATCGTTGCGAGCTCCTCAGCATTGAGCACGAACGGCGTCTTCTTGTATGGAGCGTAAAAGTACGAGCGACGAACGTATGCGTCGAATAATTTTCTTTTCTGCTTCGATTCCCGCCATTCATTGATATCTTGCCACGGATAGCTAAATCCGGGAGTGTTACTCGGCCTGAAGCCATTCAAGGTCGGAGAACTATATTGTCGAAATGCACCGGTAATCCCCGCAATGTTTGATGGGTCAAAATGTTCCTTCTGCGCAATATAGATAGTGCGAATTCCGCAATCGAATCCTATCTTTGACAGTGAGCGCTCAATGGCCGCTATCGCTTCCTGTTCCGACTTTGAGGGTTTCGCACCATCGATGCCGGAATATTTTGCCTGCAACTCCTTGATGAGTCTCCCCCCCTCCTCTTTCCAATTGTGCTTCTTGAACCATTTTCCCGGCGTTGCATATCGATCACCGTTTGCCTGTACGAGTATCTGCATCCAGATCTGCTGACCTCGTCCAATGCTACCGAGAAATTCGATCATTGAGGTAATCGGATCACTCTTAAATTCTTCTTTTGTTCCGGCCTTATCGAGCCCGTAATCAACATAGGTCTTTATCGGATAAGGGTCGGGTTTCGTCAACGCAAACTCACAGCCCCACATACTCCACTCGTTCTTTTCATGAAGATACGGTGCAAGCGAAATGTAGTCCTGCACCTCAACGACCTCAATATCCGGATATTGCGCATAGATATGACTCTCGATCAATTTTTTGAATTTTGAGGGTGTGCGCACCAAGAGCCTTACTTCCCCCTCGATCGAAACGATCTCGAGAGAAAACCATGGTCTTACTTTTCCGAGCCACCATTTGTCGTACCAATTGTACGTACCACCCTGATGGAGCGCCTGTAGTACGAGTTCCATCGCCATTGGGGTTTTGTCGATCGTACGCGGCAGCTTGATCTCAAGAAGAATGAATTCGTAATTCTTTCGAATGAAATCCAGTCGAACATAATCAAGCCAAAGTTTTTGCGCGAGCCAAACAGCAACGAGCGGCCCCCATATGAATGCCAAAACTGCAGCAATGTCATACATCTGCCCCAAGAGATGGAAAAAAGGCTTATCGAAAAACGCGCTCATCACATCAAACATAAGACTGAGTATATCGTAAATCTGCTATTTGTGGAACGAAAATGCCGTCCATTCGGACGGCATTTAGACTACACAAGCGAGTACTTCCCTTCTTTATTCTTTTTGAAATATTTCGGATTCTGCAGATTCACGAGAATGGTGTTGGGCTTCACATAACGTTCGCGCATCACTTTGTCGACAACCTCTTCGCGAGTGAGCGGACCGCTCTTCTTGATGATCTCACCGATCACATCACGGACAACACCGGTCGAGTATCCCCACTCAGAGAGTGCATAGAGTCCACGCCCGACAAGCACGAAACGCTTATCTTTGATTAGTTCGTTGTGTGTCGTTGCGATGTGTGCCTGCTTATCAAAGTGCGCACCGATCGCTTTTGCCACTTCAGTGAAATGCATCGGTGAACCATTTTTTCGTAACACCAGAAATGCGTAATCGCGAACTCCGCGCGCCGAAACATTCGGCGATGAAGCCATACCCCATTCACCAAGCGGGTTCTTGCCCATCTTCTTTGACAGCGAGAGCCAACGGCGCAATATCTCTTCGTTCTTGTACTCTTCTGAAACCTCCTTAAGATGGCTCAAGAAACGCTCAATCATCTTTGATTCTTCGATAAGATCATCGTCAGAAAGAGAAGCATAAAGCTTGCGCAACGAATCATGAACCTTGACCGCAGTCTCAGGGTCTGTGCTCCAGCGATGAGAGAAATCATCATCTTCCTTGTGTTTCGTGAAAAGTTCACCCAAGACCAGGAGGAAATGAATATGATTTTGATTTGACTTATCACTCGACACGCTCGCCAAAAAATCAGATTCGGGAACGATGGAGCCCATTGAAAGCATGGTTTTGCGCAATTCATCGAAGGTTGGCATCTCCTCCTTAAATGCGTCGGATTTACGGATCGTCGTCAATGCAAAATTTTCGATCTGACGAACACGCTCACGAGTGATGCCGTAATTCTCACCGATAGATTCGAGTGTCATTTTCTTTGTTTCAGCACCAAGACCGTAGCGTTTGGTGATAACGTCCTGGGCACGGCGAGGCAACACTCCGAGGAAATGCTTTGTGACCACTTTTGGTTTGAACGATATGCTGACGTTGCCCATAAAATAAAAAATAAATGAAACAAAAAATAATGACTTCTTCGGTATTGACAGTTTCGTTCCAATACTCGGTTGTTTATAGTTTTAGCACCCCAAAGATTCTTGTCAAGGGGTAGCTGCGCACCGTGTGCCCATCCTAATCACTCAAGCCCATTGGCTTACTTTCGGTGTTCTGTATCGAATCTTTTCAGCCAAGTACGATGTTCACAAGTTTGTCCTTCACGTATATGACTTTTTTTATCTCTTTCCCTTCCAGCCACTTGAGTACTCCCTCACGCCGCCCGGCTAATGCAACAATCTCATCCTCTCCCGCTCCTCGGGCGATGGAAAATGTATCCCGCAGTTTTCCATTGACCTGAACCGCTATAGCGAGTGCCTCCGAGAGCGTCTTTGTTTCATCAAAGATGGGCCACAATTCTTTGTGGACTGAGTCTGACTCCCCGAGTGTATGCCAAATCTCCTCAGCTACGTAAGGAGCGAAAGGTGCTAATAGCACAACAAATTCCTTGAATGTGTCCGAATTGATCGAAGAAAGTTTTTCGAGATGGTTCGCGTAGATCATCAATTGGGAGATCGCGGTATTGAACGCAAAATCTTCAATATCTGCGGTAACCTTCTTGATCGTCTGATGACGCAGGATTAGGGTGGCCTTATCTTCAACCGCAACATCACTGCGCTTTTCCTGCAATCGCCAAATGCGCTCGACAAAACGCCGCGCACCGATAAGATTTTCGGTTGACCACGGAATAGCCTGCCCAAACGGACCCATGAACATTTCGTAGATCCGCAACGTGTCCGCCCCAAAACGCTCGACCACGTCATCAGGATTGATCACGTTACCGAGTCGCTTGCTCATCTTTACTCCTCCTTCTCCAAGCACCAATCCGACGCCACATCGTCGCTTGAATGGCTCACTCGTCGAAACCACGCCGATATCAAAAAGGAATTTATGCCAAAATCGTGCATAAATGAGATGTCTCGTGACATGCTCCGCACCTCCAACATATATATCAACAGGCGCCCAGTATTTTTCCTTTTCCGGACTGACAAGACTTTCTGTATTATGCGGATCCATAAAACGCAAATAATACCAAGAAGAACCTGCCCATTGCGGCATAGTATTGGTCTCCCGTTTTCCGGGGCCCTCGCATTTCGGACAGACAGTATTCACCCACTCAGCTATCTCTGCGAGCGGAGATTCGCCGGTATCAGTTGGAGCATACGACGTAACATTTGGAAGAAGAACCGGCAGCATATTTTCCGGAACAGGAACGACACCACACTTTTTACAGTGAATAAGCGGTATCGGATCCCCCCAATAACGCTGACGAGAAAATACCCAATCCCGAAGTTTGTACGTGACCTTTGGTCGCCCACCCACATCAGCAATGATCCGCATTTTTACGTCAACAGAATTCATCCCGTTATACTCGCCTGAATTGATGAGGAGCCCGCTCCCCATGTACGGACCATGCTGTTTGATCCCGTCTTCATAAGCATGAATCACACTTTCAATAGCAACAGAGGTGTGACCTGCCTTCAATGCGGCAACCACCTCTTTAGTGGCAGTATCTCCGTTCCATATGACCGCCTTTATGGGAAGATCAAACTTTTTTGCAAAATCATAATCACGTGTGTCGTGCGCCGGGACGGCCATGATCGCTCCGACACCGACATGGCCAAGCACATAATCCGCGATGAATACCGGCATCTCTTCGTTGGTGGCGGGGTTGATCGCAGTGACCCCAAGCAGCTGCACCCCCGTCTTCTCCTTTCCATCAGCAGTGCGGTCGATCTCCGTTTTCTGAGCGGTGAATGTGCGATACGCTATGACATCTTTCATGTTGGTGATGAGCGGGGAAAGCGCATCAACGAGCGCGTGCTCGGGTGAAACCACAAGATATGTCGCACCACAGAGGGTGTCGGGGCGAGTCGTGAAGACCATCACGTGGCCGTCGAAGTTGTTGATACGGAAATGGATCAAGGCACCCTCGCTTTTCCCGATCCAATTGCGCTGCGCATCCTTCATCGACTCGGGCCAATCAAGCGTATTGAGGTCATTCAGTAATCGTTCGGCATAGTCGGTGATCTTGAGGATCCACTGCCGCATCGGCTTTTTCTCAATAGCAGTACCGCACCGCTCACACAGTCCGGCCTCAAGGTCCTCATTGGCTAATCCTGTTTGACACGATGGACACCAATTGATCGGCTCGAACGATTCGAATGCAAGCCCTTTCTCATAAAGCTTCAAGAATATCCATTGTGTCCAACGATAGAATTCCGGTTCGGAGGTATTGATCTCACGATCCCAATCATACGACAGACCAACGCGATCCATTTGCTCTTTATATCGCTCAGTATTCTTCTTCACCGAGATCGACGGATGGATCTTGTTCTTGATCGCATATTGTTCAGCAGGAAGTCCGAAGGCATCCCAGCCACTCGGATGCAGGACGTTAAAACCCTGCATACGCTTCATGCGCGCATAAATATCGCTCGCAGTGTAAATACGCGTGTGCCCGGTATGCAGACCCTCTCCCGATGGATAAGGAAATTCATCGAGTACATAACACTTCGGCTTGCCCCCCCCGTCTTCTGTCCGGTACAGACGTGACTGCTTCCATTCTTTTCGCCATTTCTCCTCAATTTTTTTATGATCATACTCACGCATAGACATACATGATAAGCCACGGGGGGCCTATTCGGCAATGGTACTTTACATAAATAAGATATCGTGATATAATGGAGGCTGTAATTGTTCGTTACTTTTAAAGGATCTGCCATGACACTGGAAAATCTCGCGGCGTTCGTGCCGCTGCTCGTTATCGGGCTCGCGCTCGTCGCGTTACGGATCAATCCAATCCGTGCACTAAAAAAGGCAATGAGCGTAGTGGGATCGCCCAAACCGGACAAAATTTGCACCGCCTGCAATAGCAAGACCAACTATCTCACCTCGGGGGCTATCTGCCAGGACTGTGCCGACGACAATCATTCATCCGACAAATGATCGAATCGCAAAATCAACCCACGCCAACAGCGTGGGTTATTTTTTTGCCGCAATGAAATTTTTAGATCTTAAACTCGATGACATCTCCGTCATTCACGATGTAATCCTTCCCCACTGTTTTTACAAGCCCCTTTTCACGCGCACCGGCATATGAGCCTGAATCAAGAAGTTCTTTCCAATTGATTACTTCGGCACGGATGAATTTCTCCTTGAAATCAGTGTGAATGGCCATTCCTGCGACGGGCGCAGTCGAACCGGCTACAATCGTCCATGCTCGTGTTTCATCCTCTCCTGTCGTGAGATAGGTCATCAGACCGAGCAGCTTGTATGCCGCAACGATAAGCTCGTCAACACCATCCCCCTTCACCCCAAGCTCCGTTGCGAAGAGTTTCTTTTCTTCGCCTTCAAACGCACCCAATTCCTCCTCGATCTTCGCATCCACGATAACGAATTGGTCTTTGCGCTCCGTGAAATATGCAATGAGTTTTTTGAAGCGCTCGTCATTCATTTCATCCAGATTCTTTCCGCCGGCCATCTTATTGAGAATGTAGAGGATCGGCTTTATCGTGAGCAGGTTCGCTAATTTTACAATCTGTACCTCCTCCTCATCAAGGTCCGCGCTCTTCGCCATTTCTCCCTTCTCAAGCATGGCAAAGACCTTCACGAGCGCAGCATGCTCCTTCGCAAGCACCTTATCGCCGCGCTGAACGTCCTTTGCGATCGCATCGATGCGTTTCGTGACCGTCTGAAGGTCCGCGATGATCAGTTCGAGATTGATCGTAATGACATCGGAAAGCGGATCGATCCTTCCTTCCACGTGGATGATGTCACTCTCATCGAATATACGGACAACCTCGGCGATCGCGTCAGTCTCGCGGATATTTGCAAGAAATTTGTTTCCAAGACCCTCCCCTTCAGAAGCGCCCTTTACCAGTCCTGCGATATCGACGAACTCAACGACGGCGGGGATCGTCTTTTTTGAATGCGAAAATTCCGAAAGCTGACCGAGTCGCGCATCGGGAACAATGACTACTCCGACCGCGGGATCGATGGTACAGAACGGATAATTAGCGGTCTCTGCTCCCCTTTTAGTGAGGGCATTAAAAAGCGTCGATTTACCGACGTTAGGAAGCCCGACGATACCTACGGATAGTTTGGTGCTGGACATAATAAGAGTATAGAGTATTTTTGCTCTACCACCTAGACCACCAGGTGCTTCATTTTCTTTGCAAATACAGCTCCTCAATTACGAAAAGAAGTAAATTCAAAACTTGACATTTTCATAAATATGTGTATTATGAAGCTAGCAAAGATTTTGAACTTTTTATTAAGGAGGTAGCATGAAAATCCGAAATATCATGGCGTTGATCGTTACCCTCAGTCTTTTTTTGGGGGCACCGGCATTCGCGAAAGAAACCGTAAGGTATGGCTTCGATGAACCCCGCTTTACCGCGCTTTACGATGACATCGTGAACTGGCTCGGGATAAATACCCGATACAGCATTAAGGAAGTCGGGCATCCAGAAATGCGATTTGTCGACAAGGAATTCCTTAAAAACATGATCTGCCGCGACAAAGGCATCGAAACATCCGAATGTACGCTCAATGTGCGCGCAGCGTATGACAAGGGCGTGATGTGGGTCGGTCTGGGGTTTGATCCGATGCTCGTTGAAGAAGACAAAATCACGTTTGTGCACGAGCTTGTGCATCACCTGCAGGAGCAATCACCGACCAAGGTCTCGTTCGCCTGTATGCAGCACATAGAGCATGAGGCATACAAAACGGAGCTGCTTTATGCGAAAGAGTTTGGTCTGAATGACGAAACAAATCCGATCTTCGTAAAACTCCTTTCGCTCCCATGCAGGAGCCCCATCGATAAATAATGAGATACTCGCCGCGCCAGAAAAGGTGCGGCTCTTCTTTTAAAATAAATTCGACATCCCTTTTTACGCTACTTATTAGGTCTCACAATACTTTTGATCAAAAAATATTAGTAAGGTTTCTCTTAAAACAACAAAGACTCGGAGGGCCATGATGGCTATGTAGGAGGGTTCAAACACCAAGAAGGACCGTTTCTGACCGCTATGACGACGAGTCTTTCCCCGAGGTCCTTCCAAAAGAAACATGGACCTTATGCGCTGTCTTATCATCGACAAGCGTAACCGCGTTGTTTTTCACATGAATTCCGTCAACGAGAACTTCCTTGGGCGCATCTCTACCCTTCACCTCAAATGTTATGCTATAGAGTGACCCACCGTACGGTAATGCCAACGAAGCGTTGTGCCACGACGTTGGGAATGACGGGGAGAATGTCAGTGTGTTTCCTTCGTGTTTCACACCGAGCATATATTCTAGTATCGTACGGTAAAGCACCCCTGCAGATGCGGTATACCAGGTCCAACCAGCTTGTCCGGGGTACGTGGGGGAAGAATACACTTCAGCGGCAACCACGTAAGGTTCTCCCTGATAAACCAGCGCTTTTTCTTTTGTCTCACTTCGCTTGAACGGATTCACCGCATCAACAACCATCATTCCCGCATCGGGGTCTCCTGAGGCAAAAAGTGCTTGTGCAAGCCAAAGAGCAGCATGATTATACTGCGCGGCGTTCTCCCGCACGCCGGGTGGGTAGTCTGAAACAGTGCCCAAGTCGAGGACGGCCCGCGAGGATGGAGGCCAAAAAAGAGGCACATGGCCATCATGTATAGAGAGCTCCTGTTTTGCGGAGCGCAATGCTTCTCTGCTTTCTTTGGTATCTCCGTCTGCAAAATATGCCCACGACTGCGTTATTGAATCAAGGCGGGACTCCTTTGCGCTGCTCGCTCCAACCATTGCACCGCTGTCGGTGTACGCTCGTCGATACCATTTTCCACCCCACCCAAATTTTTTCAATGCGTCCCGATAGCCTCTTGAGTGAGCGCGGTAACGCTCTGCGCGCGATGGGTCACCGCGCTTTTCAGTAAGTAGGCTCATCTCATCGAGCACGGAAACGAGAAACCACGCAAGCCACACGCTCTCTCCTTCACCCTCTGAGCCAACCCGGTTCATCCCATCATTCCAGTCTGCTGCGCACATGAGCGGCAATCCGTGGACTCCTGCGGTCAGTGAACGCTCGACTGCACGTATCAGGTGCTCATAAAGCGTGGTTGCTTCGTTGCTGGACTCAAAAATACCCACGACATTCGGTCGATCAGCTTTATCGGGAATTTCTCCTGACAAATATGGCACCATTTCGTCGAGGATCGCTTCGTCGCCGGTAAATCGCACATAGCGAAGTGTGACATGCGGCAACCAAAGATGCGGGTCGGAAAGTCGCGTCCGAGCACCGAAATTATTATGCGGCTGCCACCACGAAAGCACGTCACCCTCTCGGAACTGATGCGCGGCAGAAACGAGAATGTGCTCACGTACCCACGATGGATCATACCAGAGTATCGATAGCGCATCCTGCAACTGATCGCGAAAGCCGATCGCACCGCCAATTTGGTAGAATCCAAGCCGTGCATAGATACGCGAGGAAAGTGTTTGGTATGGAAGAAACTGATTGGCAAGCGCAGAAAGTGTCGCGTCCGGTAGCGTGAATTTCGGTAATGGAAGTGCGTTCCACTTTTGTTTCGTCATCGTGAATGCTTGTTCGGAGTGACTGGAATCCTGTAATCGCTGGAGCAGGTTCGGCAGCTTCTCCTCATCCGTCTCTCCCAGAAAGAATACTTCCACCTTTTGTTCCCCCGGAGCAATCGTGATATCTTTCTTCAGCGCAGTAGCTGATTCTTCGTCACCATGGATCTCACTTGAAAGCCCCTTTCGTGTCAGCGCTGCAGGCGCACTGATCATTCCATATCTTCCCAGAAATTCCTCCCGACTGACGGTAAATTCATCTGCGCCCCCCACGATCCCGACAAAGATCCTGCTGTCCAAAAATTGATGACGATAGTTTTGTGTTGCCACCAAAATATTTTCTGGGGTGACGCGGAAAGAAAGATGTTTTTTTGTTTCCCGTTCAAGACTTCCCATTAACAGTTCGAAATATCCAAAAAGCGCAAATGACTTCTGACGCTTGCTCGTATTGGTCATTTCAACGCGGTAATATTTAACTGATTCGTCTACCCCCACATACATGGTCATGTTGATCGTGATGCCGGGTGCATGTGTAATATACGTGCAATACCCTTCACCAAAGCGCACCTCACAGTCGAGCGCCTCTTTGTTCACGACCGGGAACGGACTGATCCATGCGCCAGTGTCCTCATCTCGGAGATATATCGCTTCGCCGGTATGCGCAGAAAGAGGGTCATTATACGGTATGGTCAGTTTGTTATCGTAACTATTTCGTGACCACGTAAAAGATGTCCCCCTGTCGGTCGCAAGAAAACCGACATGCGCGTTTGCAACAATGTGCGACCACGGGCGAACCGGGCGTGTTTCTTTCGTGCGGAAGACAACATACTCCTTTTTTGCTTCATCATAACCACCGATCCCGTTAAAGAACTGCAAGGCGTTTGTATTCCCCTGTTGCGGCTGTGTGGGAATACTCTCGGTGCGCTTGGATCGTATGCTGAGTTTCTGGGGATATTTTCGCGTCGCGCTTCGTCGCAATGAAACGGTTGCATCCACGATCGAACCCTTTTTCGTGTCTATGCACACGCTTGCCGCACTCATGACGGCATCTTGCTCAAGGTCACTTAATTGCTCTGCATGCACGTGAAATACCGTAGATAGAGTATTTCCATTCTGCGCGTGATGCATATTAAGTAAAAAGTCTATTTCATCTTCAAAGGTCTTCAGATATCCGCCGGAATGTTCATTAAAGATCACGAGGTCGACCACGATGCCTTTTTTGACGAAATACGAATGGCAGCTAAGTAGCTGTCGTACCATAGGAATATCCGTTGCTCCCGTCACCGGGCACAAAATGATAGGACGACTTCCTGATATGCTCATTTTCCAAAGAGCTGAGACCCAAGGACGAGCATTGGAGTTTGATTCCTTTCCGCTTTTTACTTCACGAGCGATAGCAATTGAAGCCAGGGTACCGTAGGCTTCAGCCTGAAGTGCCGTGATGCTGAGCTCGCTCAGCAGTTGCCCCCCTGCACGGTCGGCGCCACCTATGACACCCAGTACAGACTTGTAATTGCGATAGATCTTTAGACGTGCAAATACCTCTTCTTTTGACTTCCCTACGATTGTCACCAATGTGACACGGGTGGTTGCTTTCGGCCGCAATCGAACACGACCGACGAATGCGGCGACACTGTCGAGCGTGTGAGCAGGACCCTCCTTGTTCGCACGTGAGAGGTCACGCAATATTGGCGGATCATCTTTTTGCTCCGGGGAACCCAAGAAAAGGCTTTTCTCTCTTATCGCATGTACGTCATCAAGCATACCGTCTCCGACGAGAAGAAAACCGGCTACAATATGGTGATTACGATCATGCGGGTCGGGGCGCGAAGCAATGATGGCACGCCCCCCCCAATGCGTTTCAGTAGAAACGAAGAGCTGCTCATAGTTCGGGTGTGATGATTCATCCTGTCTTCGCGAAAGTGACAGTTCTGCGCATACTCCGAAGGTAAGCACGGTCTCTTTTTCTCTTGTGTTGGTAAGTGAAAGCTCGCGCAACTCTCCATGATCTTGAATAAGGGGGGTCACGATCAACGATGAGTCGATCTCCTCATGCGTTTTCTTGAATTGAATGATCTGTTCACCGAAGGAAACAGTATGCTTATCACCCGCGACTCGCGTCGGCATGTACGTTGGTGACCACATCTTGTCTCGTGCCGCATCAAAGACATAGAAGAAGGTGCCGACAGACTCGCGCAACATATCGCTTGATGCTCGAGTGATCAATACATCGCCGATGGAGCTCTCTCCGGCACCCGTCGCGGTGATTCGGGTAAAATAATCTTCATTTGAAAGAAACATTGAGGTTGCTTCTTTGGTACGCCACGGAAGATACCGACGAGGAGATGCTGCAAACGTTGATACTGTTTGAGCAACAGGTATTTCGGGGACGATAGGGCTGATCTTCTCACCGCGAACGTCTTCCGGCATCTTCTCCTCAAACAACTGTGTTGACACTTCCATTTGAGGATCCTTAGCAACCATCGTACGAACCCAACCATCATTGAGCACATTGATGATCGATGAAAGTATGAATCCCTGATGATGCGCATAATATATTCGTGCAGGTACCCCCGAAGATTCACGGTATTCTTTTGCCCTTTTCTTCGTAAAATCAATCGCATCATAGAAACCGTAGCGACCAAATGCCCCGGCGCGCTCAAGCTGTTGAAAATTTGCGAGTGCTTCTTTTGGTGCCATCGAAAGTGCGAGAGCACTTGTATACGGAGCGACAACGATCGATTCGGAAAGATCACGCTTAAAACCAAGGGATGGTTCTCCGAATGCTTGGTAATGATAATTCCGTGCAACATCTTGCCGCGAAGAGGCAGACTCACCCATCCCCCACGGTATATGATATTTCTGCGCAAAAGCCTGATGTGCCGCAATAGCCCGCTGAGCAGAGACACCCCAAAAACTTTCCCTCGGGACGTTGAAATACAATAGCGTTCCCAAATACTCAAATAACGATCCCGCCCATGAAGCAACGAGTACGTCGCCGTTCCCGCTCTGGATCAACTTTCTGCCGAGATATGCCCAATGTGCCTGAGGGACATCACGCTTAGCAATTCCGATGATACTTGTCGAATTCGCTTCTGAAGCGAGCAGATCATAAAATGCTTCATCGAGTTTTTCGGTAGAGCAATTATATCCGATATGGAATAGACCGCGCTCTTTATTATAAAGAAATTCAAAATTCATTTCCTCTACATAAGCAGCCGCGCTCTTTGCAGACCCGATCAATGAAGACTGCGCCTCGGATGCTCTTTTTTCAGATTCGGCAAGTCTTTCTAAGATCTGTGCGTACCACGCACGAACTCGCTTTTTTTCTTCTGTTTCAAGCTGAGAAAGCAGAACCGCATCAAGAATTCCGACTGATTCGATCTCCCGCCGAACTACTCCATCAGCAAGATCATTCACACTTGGTATCCGCTGCAACAGTAACGAAAGCTGGAGATACAGCGCATGAAGCTTGGGGTCATGAGCTAAAGCGGAAACCGCAGAAATGACCGCGTGTCCGAGATATCGCGCAACATTATCCCGATAGGCATCAGCGACAGATTCAATATGTCTCGCAGCGAGGAATATTTCCTCAAAACGCTCGCTTTTCCCCTCGAGACGCAATTCCTCGAGTGCATTCCTCGTACGTACCGCATGATGAATGACCCCAGTCCAAACAAGATCACTTCCTCGAGGCGTCAATGCTTCGTTCGCCACTTTCTGGATCAGCATGATCGATTCTGTAGCAGCCGACCTGATCTCCCCAAGTAATTTTCGTTCGTGACGTTCGGACGTCTTGATTGTGATCGCTTGTTCGCATGACTCGAGGAGTACGTGGAGTTGCGCATCGAGCCCTTGAAACATGGCATCGCTAATAATCGGTGCATCGGTGGCATCAATGAGGGCACCCTTCACTGCGAGTAGTGACAATGCAAGATTTGCACTATCAACACTTGATACGTAGCGGGGAGCAAGCGGTGTGAGCTGCTTCAGTTCATACCAATTATAAAAATGCCCGTTGTAACGCACCATGCGTTCCATACTTGCAAAGGCGCGCGTTATCCGATCTGTGTATGCTGAAAGCGACGAGAGTCCCAATGCTCGTCCTCCCGAAAGTGACAAAAGGTACATACCAAGATTTGTCGGGGAGATACCGAGCCCATGGGAATGGCGCTTACTTGGTGGTTCTTCCTGAAGATGATCCGGCACAAGCCAGCTATCTTCCTTTGTTGCAAGGTCAATAAAGAACCAGTATGTCCGTGCTGCAACCTTACGCAGATATAAACGTTCGGTATCCGAAAGCACATACCTGTTCTTCAGCTCTGCACTGATCCTCGCCGCGCAATACGGAGCAAAGAGCCATGCAAGAACCCACATGACCACGACGGGGTCCTGTATGCCTCCACCGTGGAACAAGAGATAAACGAGCGCGAGAGAGAGGCACACACTGCGCCACATGAATCGTATGAAGCCCTTGATCGAATCTTTCCGCTCAAGAGCTGCTTCATATGCGGTCTGCCACTCAAGAAGATGCCTTTTTGAAAAAAAGAGTCGCCACATACTTCTCACGATCGCATCAATAGTGATCATTGCGCTATGGAGTGCGAATGCGCCAAGAAATAATGTTTTAACGAGCGCCACAACCGAGCTAGTGATCATTGATTCGAATCTCGCGACGATACTTACCGGCCGTTTCCAATTCGTAGTTCGTTCGGTGATGCGCAATACTGCGGATATCAATTGACCCGAACCGATCGCAAGCAGTGCGACAATGCTCCACGATGATAGCTCCGCCGCAGAAAATAAAGAAAAGATCACCGCAAGCACTGCGGCTATGGGGATCAAACTCCGTCGAAGATTATCAAAGATACGATATCGACCGATCCGTGAAAATACCGCACCACGGTCAAATAGCCATGTAATAATCTGCCAGTCTCCACGTATCCAGCGATGAGACCGCTGTATATACTCCCGATAATTTGACGGAAAACCCTCAAAAATGTGCGCACTACTTGCGATGCCGACTCGAGCGTACAAGCCTTCGAGCAGGTCATGCGAAAGCACGGTGTTCTCCGGGATACGTTCCGACATCGTTGTATTAAACGCATCGATATCGTAAATACCTTTTCCGTGAAATATACCCTCTCCGAACAGGTCCTGATGCAGGTCAGAAACAAACGATGAGTAGGACTCAATACCCGGGTAACTGCCAAATAATCGAGAAAAGAGTGATGCTCCTCCTTCCTCGAATCTTAAAGCGCTTCGCGGTTGAACAATTCCATAGCCCTCTGTAACGACCATTTTGACCGGATCTACTACGGGGCGATTGAGCGGATGGTCGATCGTTCCAATAAGCGATCGCGCTGAATCTCTTACGAGCTCCGTGTCTTCGTCGAGCGTGATCACGTAACGGACGGTTCCATAAGCTGCTGCACACTTTTGTGCGTCATCGATGTACGATGTTTCCTTACCACGCAATAGATCATTGAATTCCTTGAGTTTCCCACGCTTCCTTTCCCAGCCCATAAATGTACCTTCGGCGGTATTCCATTTTCGTTTGCGATAGAACAATGCAAAACGAGGTATGGCTGACGGATACTTTGCATTGAGCAGCATGATCCCCTCCCTCATCTCGGTGACACGCTTGTTGTCTTGCGGCACTTCTTCAGACTTCGCATCACGGAAATCCATCAAAAAAGCATAAAAAATATTTGTGTCACTATTCCCCACAAAATTCGTCTCCATTCTTCGAAGTATCTTCTGTGCAGAGGCGGCACTCCGAAACATCGAAGGCACGACAACCACCGTTCGACGAGCGTCACCAATACCGAGCGCAAGATCGAGTGCGGGCAATTGTTTCGGAATAAGTATCCTTGTAAACATAAAGTGAGCGAATACCGTTGCCACTTCTGACATCAACAGTAGTCCCAGCATGAACATCGCAAAAAAAAGAAGTGCGGAGAACGCGAACGCGCCACTCTGTGCAAGAAATACACCGGTCGAGAGAAGCGTGACAACACAAATGAATCCGAGGTACGCATTCGTATTGTGCTTCAAGACGATCATGCGCACACTCTCCATGAATGTCGGTACGTATCCAAGCATCTGTTCAAGCTCCAAGACGCCCTTATCAAGCAGATAATATCCCACATGATGCGAACGCATGGTCTTGTCATTTCCCACTTCGACTGCTTGTCGCGCAAGACGTACTGCTTCACGTGCGACCTCGATGTCGTGTGTTCCCGTCCCGTCACTAATACGCGCAATGGTCCTGCGATACAAAGAGCGCGCGTCATCAGTGAGCATCGCGAATGCGCCAACAGGATCTTTGGAGAGGACAGCATCGACCATATTCAATTCCAGAGAGACCTTATCCCATCGTACTTGAGACAGATAACGAAGACTCGTCACCGCATTTCTCATCGTGGCTGCCTGCACTTTTTCCGTATGGGATTTCAGCGTTGAAAGCTGAGCATAGCTTACTCCTTGTTTTGAAAGCGAAAGTTTAAGCCACTTGCTTACCATACGGATATCGCCCTCCTTTCCCGCCTGATCTAAGCGGTGGAGCAGATGCAAACCGAATATTTGTGGAATGATGGTATATTCTGCAGCAAGAAGACCCGTAAGCTTTCTCAAGCGAGCCGAAGTATTTTTGTGTCGACTTGCATCAACGATGCGCTCGTACCAACGATTCGCATCAGCCTTTTCCTTTAGCACCGCAAGACTCGCATCGATGATCCGAAGCACCTCTTCAATGAGCACGAATCGCAACATATCCGGAAAAATATCAAGTTCCCGCAACGAAAGAGGAGTATTCTTTTGATAGGATCTGAGAAATTCAATAATCGTTTCACGGTCAAATCTTGCATCCACCTCCTTTGTTAATGCGCGCGCGATCGTATATACACGTGGCTGTTTTTCCCCGTCGACGTCCTGCGATTGAGGGACACGAAGTGTCATCTTTTCCTTCCAGCTCGAGAGCAGCTCGGTCAACGCACTCTCAATGATATAGAAATTATCCAGAAGCAGTTCGATACCCTGAGTTGCCTGTACTCGTTCATTAAGATGCTGCAACAGGTCGCGATATGCAGCGCGAGTACGAATGAGTGTTTTTCTTGATCGTTGGGCGAAGATCGTAGCCCGACGTTCGTCGAAAGAAAGTTGTGCGGTCAACGTGAGCTCTTTTGCAAGACTCTCGATCCCACGTGACGAAGAGCGACCTTTACGTGTTCTGAACATGTCATGTAACTATAACAATCATGGGTCTTATTAACAACGCGACAACCACATTGAATCGACGGACCTCATAATGATCGTGTCGCACGGTTTTTTGAAGGCCAAAGGACGAGCATTCCTATTCGGAGAGGAAATTAAATACTAAAAAATAGCCAGTTGCTTTTTTTAAAAAATATGGTAAATCGAAGCAAGAAGTACTTTGTAACTAGCCCTTTTGTACTTTGGGGCACCACAAGGAGAATAGTATGAGATCAAAATTGTATGGGTTATTTCACCCATCCTCGGTCGCCATTATCGGCGCAAGTGACACTCCCGGAAAACTCGGTAATGTTCTTGCACAACGAGCGGCACGTGGAGGATTTCCTATCAATCGCATTATTGCGATCAACCCCAATGCAACACAGCCGATTGTGGGATTGCGTACGGTTCATTCGATAGAAGAACTTGACGATGTTCCAGAGCTCGTCGTCATCACGACGGCGGCACAATATGTACCAAATATTGCACGATCATGCGCAACGCGTGGAGTGAAATATTTGCTCATCATCAGCGCCGGTTTTGGTGAAGTGCACACGAAAGAAGGCGATCAGCTTCAAAAAGAACTTGAAGATGCGGTCGCAGGGAGTAATACGCGCATTGTTGGACCGAACTGCTTTGGGCTCATGAACATGGAAAATGGTCTTGACCTTACATTCGGACTGACGGGCATATCGTCGCCTGGACATGTTTCAATCATTTCGCAGAGCGGTGGCGTAGCCGTCGCGCTCGTCGATCGTGCACGTGGACTTGGCGTTGGTCTCAACAAAGTGATCACGATGGGCAATGCCTTTGATCTGTCGTGGAAAGAATATCTTTCCTATCTCGGGTCTGACCCCAAGACCCACGCGATTCTTTTGTATGTTGAAGGTATTGGAGCTGATGCGGAAGGTTTTCTTTCTGCACTCCGCGAAGTATCGGAACACAAGCTCGTTGTCGTCTTCAAGCCGGGCCGAAGTGAGGCTGCTGCAAAAGCAGCGGCAACACATACGGGCTCACTTGCGGGTAACGACAAAGTCTTTGATGCGGCGTTGCGCAGAACACAAGCGATCAGAGTCGATTCGCTTGATGAAATGTTTTCTACTGCTATCGTTGCTAACCAGGAACTCCCCAGATCTGATCGTTATACCTTCATCACGAATGGTGGTGGACCAGGGGTGATCGCAGCTGATCGTGCTGCACTTTCGGGACTCTTACCCGTAGCACTCACCACAGAAACACTGACCGCACTTGATGCTTTTTTGCCGTCAAATTGGTCACACGGGAATCCCGTAGACATCATTGGTGATGCGGGGCGTGAACGGTATTACCAATCAGTACGGACAGTACTCGCAGACAAAAACGTTGAGTCCGTGATCATCATGTATGTTCCTACCGCCATGTCACCTCCTGAAGAAGTTGCGAAAGGAATTATTCAGGCAGTAAGCGAACAACGTGCGGTTGGATTTCGCAAACCGGTCTTTGTCGTCTGGACAGGTGGATGGTCTATCGGCGGTGGAGAAAAACTACTTCAAGAAGCCAGTATCCCTGTGCTTCAAAACCCAGACACTGCTGCACGTATTCTCGGGCATCTTGCTGAGTATCGTCGTAGACATGAAGTGCTCTATCAAACTCCTCGTGCTATCCCTCGCATTAGCGATGCAACACTCAAAGAAATGCGACGACTCCTCCTTGAAATTCGTGACGGAGGTCGCACGCTGCTCGCAGAGGACGAGGCAAAAGAGATACTGCGTATGGCGCAGATACCCACAAACGTTATTCGTGTTGCGCGTTCTGAAGCAGTAGCAATGGAAGCTTCGCGTCATATCGGTTACCCTGTTGTGGTGAAAGCACATGCGGAAATATATCCCGGTGTGAACGCCGCCCTTTCGCACAAAAGTGAATTTGGTGTACACCTAAATCTTCGCAATCCATTCGACGTTGGAAAAGCGTTTCATGAGATCAAAAAGTCGGTCACTGACAAACTCGGCGCACACTCATTCTGTGGTGTAACGATCCAATCGATGGTGAAAACCAAAGATGCTCATGAAATATTTCTTGGAACTACCAATGATCCGGACTTTGGACCGATTATGATCTTCGGTCGGGGCGGCACGCACGTTGAGTATTTTGGTGACACCGCAATGGGTATCAATCAACACTCAAGTGCGCAAATGCTTCAATTGATGGAGCAGACAAGAATATTCAAAATTCTTAAAGGTGTACGCGGTGCTAAAGCAGCAAATATTGATGCCATTGTAGAAGCAGGGGTACGACTCTCTGAGGTTGCGACAAGTCTTTCGGGGCTCGTTCGGTCAATCGAAATGAATCCATTACTCGCAAGCCCAGAGGATGTATGTGCGATCGATGCGCGCATTGAGTTATTTGCTCCTGATGAAGTCGGGAGAAATCCTGCAATACGCCCCTACCCCGGTGCATTTGTGCATATCGTGCATCTTGCAAATGGCGACGCAATTACCATTCGACCGATAGATGCATCTGATGAAGGTAAGATGTCGTTCTTTCACGAACAGGTAAGCAAGGAGGATGTCTATCACCGTTACTATACGGCGATATCTTTAGAAACACGCAAGAGCCATAAACGTCTCGCGCCGCGCTGCAATATCGACTATCGCAATCATATGGCATTTGTTGCTGAAAACGAGAAGGGAGAAATAGTCAGCGTGACGCGCATTGTTCGTGCAAACGATGCAGGCGAATTTGAAATTGCGTTCTTTACACGTACTGACCACAAAGGGCAGCATCTCGCGAGCTACCTTATGGAAGCGAGCGTCGATTGGGCTATGAAGAATCAGATTGTGAAATTGACCGGCATTACGGAACGAGCAAATGCGCAAATGCGTAAAGTGTTTAAGGGAGCAGGATTCAGTGAATCTCCTGATCCGGAAGATCATTCCATGGTGCTGTTTGAAAAGGACTTGTCTTGTAAATAGCAGTTATAGACCCGAGCCATTATAGTTCGGGTCTTTTTATTGAACCCTTGCGTGATTACCACATGCGTGTTATTATGAATTTAGACGTAATTTTTTAAAGGAGGTGTGCCATGGGATTCTTTGACAATCCGAAACAGACGAGTCACAACAACGGCGAGAAGGACGGCGCAAGTGGTTCCGATCGACATGAGCCGTGGCCGATTCCGGGAGAATCAACCCAGGAATGGAAATCCAGAGTCGAAACCTATAACAATGGATATGACAATGCGCGAGGTCAGAAGGACGGGGCAGATCATCAATTTTTTGGAGACCTACTCGGAAGTGAGCAATATAAGTCGGGTTTCAATAGTGGATGGAATTCCCCTTCTCCAAAAAATTCGGAAAGCAGCACCACCTCAAGTAGTAGTGGGGGCAGTGCAAGTAGCTACAAATCATCAAGGAGTGACAATGATGAAGGCACTGGGGTGAATTCGGGGGTCGACGTTGAGCTTATCATGTTCATGCTAACAATACTTGGGTTTGTCTTTATGCTACTCGTATTGTCTCCAATGCTTGTCGCACTTCTTCTTGTACCCGTGCTTCGCCAACGTGGAGATCGTGAAAAGCTTTTCGCTGATCAGAAAATTAAACGGGCAGGTGATCGGTATGCACATAAGCAGCGTGAAATGTGGATATCTAAAGGCTTGAGTGTCGAGCGTTTTAAAACTGAATGCGAAAAGGAATTGACACAGTACGAAGAGGAAAAAATGTTTTTTGAAGAACGACGCACAGAGCAATGGATGTGTGCAATAGTGTCACAGGCGAACCTTTTTGAGGGTCGCATGTGCAAATCTCCTTCGTATCGTCATGAATATATGTACCCAATAACACCGGTTGATATATTAATCTCAGGTGTCATTTCGACAATAATTTATGCGTGCGTATATTTTTTCGCTTCATAAGACAACCGTCAAAACAAAACCCCTCTATGAGGGGTTTTTATTTTGCAGATTCTCTATTATGTGAAAAAGGCTAATCCGATCCTGCCATCAGCTTCTGGATCTGCGGAGCGTATTCTTTCATGACCGTTGTGGTTGCCATCATCTGGTTCGCACCGGCATCGGTCTTCTTTTTGATCTTGAGTGCGATCTCCTCGAACAGTTTCGGATTCTTTGTGACAAGACCAATGATCTTTTCTTGCTGCTCCTTCGGCATATTTCCGAGCTTCGATGCGATGAGCTTTTTCATCAAGAATTCTTTGAACATAGTAGGGTGGATATAATCTGTTAATTTTCTATTGGTAAAAACTACACGGTGAGAATCGCTCTGATCTTCTTTAACACGTCCGACAGGTCCCAATCGGATTTCATCAGGCAGTCGTGTGAGCCCGCCGCTCTAGCCCGTTCAACTTTATCATGATCGTTGATGTTCGTGAGCAGTATAACGGGTACAGAGTTTCCGTATTCATTATCCCTCCTCAGGTCTTCAAGCATGGTCAATCCATCCATGATCGGCATCATGATATCAAGCAAGATAAGATCGGGACGTTTTTCGAGCGCGAGACTTAATCCCTCCTTCCCGTTGACGGCCTTTGTGACAATAAAACCCTCATCGAGAAGCCTGTCCTCAAGCACCTGCCGGAGCGCCGCTTCATCGTCAACAATTAGAATGTGTTTTTTACTCATATCATTCGTTCTCTTGATGAGAAAAAAAGTAAGTGATCGACGGTGATCACTCGGCAATACCAATGCTCAGTCTGCCTTTTATTTTTTTCACCACATCTTCAATATTCCAGTCAGACTTCACCAAAAAATCATACGAACCGGCTTCTGTCGCCTGAGCGACCTTTTCAGGATCGTTGATATTGGTGAGCAGGATAACCGCTGCGGATTTTCCGTAGTCGGGATCGAGCCGTAATTTCTCAAGCATCGTGAGGCCGTCCATGACAGGCATCATGAGATCAAGAAGGATCAGGTCGGGATGTTCACGGAGCGCGATGTCGAGACCCTCTTGCCCGTTTTTTCCTTGAAAGACTGTAAACCCCTCAAACGTGAGGATATCGGTAACCGCGTTGCGGAGCGGCGCTTCATCTTCAACGATCAGTATTTTTTTATTAAGTAGTTCACTCATGGTGTAATGTTATGCCTGCGCCGATGCCTTTTGAGCAAGGGCATACTTGATATCATTGATGATCTGACTGATGTCATAGTCTGCTTTCGTATAATAGTTTGTGACACCGAGCTGAATATAGGAACGGATATTGGTCGTTGTTGCATTATTCGATACAACAAAGATCGGGATATTCTTCCAGGACGAATGGTTTTTGAGTTGTACGACAAAATCGAGGCCATTCTCCGCACCGAGAAGGTAGTGATCCAGCCAAATAATGTCGACCATTTTAAGATTTTCCAGTTGCTTGATACCGTCACCCACCGTTGCAACGACGATCGCTTCAAATCCACGATCGGTGAAAGCGTCACGCACCGCTTTCGCAAGCTGGCGTTCATCCTCAAGTATCAATATTCTCATTTTTTTTTCTTCTTCCATACATACTTATCCTACCATGTTCCTTTTTATGCGAACAGTGCGTATCCGCGCTACGAAAGTCCCTTCATTCCTGACTTTTTGGTCATACCGCTCATCGGCAACAAAACATGGAATGTCGTACCCTGATTTTCCTCCGAATCGAACCATATCTTACCTCCCGACGATTCGACGATTGCTTTCACGATATACATTCCGAGTCCTGTCCCTTCCGTATCCTTTTGCCGAACATTGTCAGCCCGGAAGAGTTTTTCAAAGATTTTTGAGTGTTGCGCCTTAGGAATACCGTATCCGTTGTCGGTTACGCGGATGTAGAGGTTATTTTCCTTTGTCGCGATCTCCACTGCAACGTGACCTTCCGGCTGCGTATACTTGACCGCATTGGAAAGGAAATTTTGAAATACAATACGGATCAGCTTCGGATCAGCAATATATGTTCCGGGGGCGCTCGCATAGATCCGCTCGATGGTCTGCTTACGTTCATTGATCCCGGGGGTAAGTTCCATGATGACGCTGTCGCAGATCTCCACGAGATTGACCGGCTCAGGCTCAACGGCAAACGTACCGAGGTCGATGCGTGATACGTTGAGCAACGCATTGACGAGCTCAACCATTCGCAGGTTCCCCGAGTAGATCTCCTTCACATACTGACGCTGTTTTTCGTTCAGCTCTCCAACATATTTGGACAGCAACATTTCCGAATACCAACGAATGGCGGAAAGCGGCGTGCGCAACTGATGCGAAGCAAGCGATACGAATTCAGTCTTCGCGCGATCGACGTCTTTGCGTAAGGTGATGTCCTGAGTAAGCGCGACATAAAACAACGTCTGTGCTCCCTCACGGATCGGAAAAATAGACAATTCTGCCTGATAGACCGATCCATCCTTCCGACGATTCATGACATCTTCGGTATGAAATGGAACACCCGCAGCAATCTTCTCCCACATGGCGACAAAAATGTCCGTTTTGGTATCTTCGCTTTTCAGCAACCGCGGATTTCTTCCTAACGCTTCAGCTTCAGTGAACCCGTTCAATGCCGACCAAGCAGGATTAACATAAACGATCGCTCCGTCCGGTGTGGTGATCGATACCGCCTCCGTCGATGAGTCAACGGCCTTCTGAAACTTTCGTACATTTTGCATCTCCTGCTCGATCTTGTTCTGCGCTTCTTCGAGTTCGAGTGTTCGGCTTTCAAGCACCTCCTGGACGCGTTTCACATTAGAAACATCTTGAGTGACACCTGCAAGCTTGATCGTCTTTCCGGTCGTAACATCGGTTATCGCCCTCCCCTTATCGGCGACCCAAACATATTCCCCGTTCGCTCTTTTTATGCGGTACTCAATGGAATAGTCGGGAGTACGTTTGTCGATATGATATTCCATCGTACGCTTAAGACCTTCGGCGTCATCAGGATGAACGCTATTCAACCAGAACTGAAAATTATCCAGTCGATCACGGTCGGAATAACCGAGCATGCTCATCATACTTGCGGACATAAACACCTCACCGGTTTCAATATCGAGATCCCAATATCCAAGACCCGATCCGCTGAGTGCGCGCACATAGCGTTCCCCTTTGACTGCGGTCGCTTCTATAATGGTGCTTGCCTGATCGGAAAATTCACGATATTTGGGGAATACCAAAAAAAGCAGGAAAGTAAGAAGAAATGCTTGGACTGCCACGACCGCGCTAATGATCTGCCAAGATGAACCCGCATAAGCGGTTTTCGGAAGCCAATAGACAAGCCAACCCGTACCGATCGCCCCGACGCAAAGAATGAGCGGGGTCAAGATCAGAAAAACAGTTCCACCATGCGGCTGACCTGTCTCCTTAAGAAAGCTTTTCCCTGATTGTAGTGGTTCTTGCTCCATTATTAGTGCAGTATGCTACTTCCCGTCTATTGTAGCATAGATGGGGCTTGCGTAAATATGAAATCGTTGTAGTTTGAGTGAGGAAGTACGTTTCATCAACCAATCGAGGAGTCAAAATGACCGAAGAAAAAAGCAAGGCTACAAAGCGCACTGCTGCACCTAAGCGCACCGCGCTGAAGCAAACGAGTCTGTTCGTGCTCGACACGAACGTCCTCATGCATGACCCGTCAGCACTCTTCCGTTTTGAAGAACACGATGTCTATCTCCCCATGATCATTCTTCAGGAACTAGACAGACACAAGCGCGGCCTGACCGAAGAAGCACGCAACGTACGCCGAGTGATGCGCGACCTTGATGCCTTGTCGTCAAAGATCGCTAAGCACAACAGTGCTACGATGTCGAAGGGATTTCCTCTCAATAGCACGGGTCATCTCGATGCGACCGGAAAACTTTTTTTCCAGACAGATCTTGCTGACGTAAAGCTACCAAAAGGACTTCCGGACGGAGAGGCCGATAACCAGATCTTGGGTGTAGTGCAGGCTTTGTGTGAGCGCGAACCCGACCGCCACGTCGTCTTGGTGTCTAATGACATCAATATGCGCGTGAAGGCTCGAGCTCTTGGCCTGCCGGTCGAAGACTATAAAAACGACAAGGTCCTTCAGGACATCGACCTCTTGCATACCGGCGCGCTTGAATTGCCGAAAAATTTTTGGAATACCACCGAAGTGGAGTGGAGCCAAAAAGGACGCGAGTGTGCCATTACAGGGAAGATCTGCGAAAAAATGCTGGTGCATCAGTTCGTCTACCACGAGAGCGGTGATCAGCCCTTTTATGCGATCGTGACGGAGACTTCTGACGACACGGCAACTCTTCGGGTCCTGACGGATTATGGATCAAAAGAACACGCGGTGATGGGCATATTGGCACGCAATCGTGAGCAGAATTTTGCGTTCAATCTGCTCATGGATCCGGACGTCGACTTCGTCAGCCTAGTTGGTATTGCCGGCACAGGGAAAACACTTCTCGCGTTGGCAGCGGGGCTGGCAGGGAAAAACGACATCATCATGACGCGGGCAACCGTTTCCGTCGGTGAAGATATCGGATTTCTCCCTGGCACCGAAGAAGAAAAAATGGGGCCGTGGATGGGTGCACTCACCGACAATATGGAGGTGCTGAACTCAAATCCGGAGACATTGCTCAAGATGCATAGTGCGAAGGCATCGGGTGTCGCCACTGACGTGCGCGCAAACAAGAGTCTGAGCGACCGCGTGAAGATCAAGTCCATGAACTTCATGCGTGGCAGGACCTTCCTCAACAAATACGTCATCATCGATGAGGCGCAAAATCTCACACCGAAGCAGGCAAAAACGCTTATCACGCGTGCCGGCCCCGGAACGAAGATCGTGTTTCTCGGAAATCTGGCGCAGATCGATACGCCATATTTGACGGAAGGCAGCTCGGGTCTCACCTATGTGGTTGATCGTTTCAAAGGTTGGCCGTTCGGCGGGCACATTACGCTGCCGGACTGCGAGCGCTCACGGCTCGCGGCATTCGCGGAACAAGTGCTCTAAACAGCATTAAGCCGGATCACCTGATCCGGCTTTTTTTATTCCATGCATACGTTGACAAGGATGCTCCAAGTGCTATCAAGAGGAAAGAGCATTCCACGGAGAAAGCCAATATGCAAACGCTCGTAAATTTTGACCTGCTGTGCATTCTGACAATCGAAAAATTCTGCCGACGGATCGAACGAGTGACGGGTCTGACAAATTATTTTTTGCTGAAGCTGTTGACGGGGTTCCTTGCAGTACTGTTCGCAGCCGTCGTGTTCGTAGATGAGACGCATCACATTTCGACGGAAACGTTTCGCAATGTCATCCTCTTCGCAGTCGGTTGTTATTGTTTTTATCTTTCGTTTTTCTATTGCAACAATGCGCTCGAGCAAGCGAGGGAAAGAATGGAGTACGAAGAACCTAACCCGTCTCGTGAAAATTGCATTTTCATCCGGATCCGGATCTCCATGTCAGTATGTATCCTTTTCCTTTTTGCATCATTTGGTCTTCTTGCACTGAGTTTCCCCGAGCATATAGGCGACATCATCGTACTTATCTACATGGCAGTTTCAAGTGTGACCGCCATTCTTATCTGGGCATGCCTCATGCTTGATGCATGTGACCCGCTTCCCCAAACAGCACACTCCGCATGAAGCGGAGTGTTTTTTGATACACATGCAAAGGACGGTCCGTTGTAATAATCCTATAAACTGATGATCTCTTCCCACGGGAGCCCGGCCTTTCCAAAGTGTCTAGTCTTGCAGACAAGGCGATCTGGGCGGGGCTGGTTCCGATTAAGAAACGGCCATCCCCTGAATTCAGTTAAAGAGTTTACTTGGTCATTTTACATTACGATGACGTCTTCCCACGGGAGCCCAGCCTTTCCGAAGTGCCCGTATGATGCAGTTTGCCGATAGATCGGACGTCGCAAGTTCAATTGTTGAATAATCGCTTTCGGACGAAAATCAAATCGTTTTTTGACCGCATCGCTCAAATCTTCACCGCGCTCATTACGCGCCGAGACCATAAGCGGTTCCGGGTGTCCGATCGCATAGGCCACCGACACTGTTGCCTCATTTGCGAACTTATTGGCAACAAGATTTTTTGCGACGTATCGTGCCATATAAGCGGCAGAACGATCAACCTTGGTAGCGTCCTTTCCGGAAAATGCACCCCCTCCGTGCGCCACAAGGCCCCCATACGTATCAACCATGAGCTTCCTGCCGGTAAGACCGGTATCCGCCTCAAAACCGCCCTGCACGAACCGTCCTGTCGGATTGACCAATATTTCGATATGCCCAACATCGCCGACGAGCGGTCGGATCAAACGGTCGATGATCGACGCCCTGATCTCTTGCTGCGTGAGTGTATCGGCATGCTGTGTGGAAACGAGAACCGTGCGCACTCTACCGTTCTCAATGGTCACCTGTGCTTTTCCGTCGGGTCGGAGCCACTCAAGTTCGCCGCTCTTTCGGAGTGCGCTTAACCCGCTTGTCAGCTTGTGCACCAGCGTGATGCCGCTCGGTAGATATTCCTCGGTCTCATTCGTCGCATAACCATACATGATCCCCTGATCACCCGCACCATCCTGATCGACTCCCATCGCAATATCGGGAGACTGCTGCACAATGCGCGTGATAATTTCTAATTCATCGGTGTAGCCGATATCGCGATATACTTCTTCTGCAATCGCTTTGGCATCGATCGACGCGTCCGTCGTAAGCTCACCGCCGATTACGAGCAGTCCGTGTGCGCCGAAACTTTCGATCGCAACACGACTCTTGGGGTCCTGTGCCAGACAGGCATCGAGTATCGCATCGGATATCTGATCGCACATTTTGTCGGGATGTCCCTCCGTGACGCTTTCGACGGTATAAATATTCTGAAGATTCGACATATATTAAACTATTATAAATAACGTACAAACAAATATGATCGATGAAACTCACGGCCCCTGAGTGAATTATCTTAACTTGTGCGATAGCATAGGCTAAGATAATTTTATGAAGACAGGTGAAAGATTATATATCGGTAAACAAAAAAGCCTTCCTTTGCAGAAAGACTTTTTTGGTTGCCATTATTCCTCCAACCACATTCATCTTCCCCATAGGGGTTTGGATTTAGCACCTGTCCTCTCCAAAGGTGGTTGCTGGTGGTATCATCGGGCCAATTCCCTACTCCACACTCTCGATAAAAGCACTATTTGGTTGTACGGCAATTATAACAATGCGATAAAAAAATAGTAGCAAGACCCTATACAAAAGTGCATAAGCTTGTTCATAATCTGTGTATAAGAACACAGAAAGGGAGCCACGCGCATCGAAAATCACCGATTTATCAACGTATTTACGAAGCTGCGATCAACTTGTGGGATGCCGTACTCGTTTGGTCCGTCTGTTCCCTTTTTAAACAAAAAGAGGAGGGCAAACACGGCGTTAACGAAAGGAATAAGAAAGAAAAGCGCATACCATCCACTCCAATTAAGGTCATGCGCGCGGCGCACCACGAGTGAGATGCTGAGCGGTATCGCTATCGCATAGCTCAAGATAAAGACGAAAAACATCACCGGACCAGTGGAATGAGTAGTTGTCCCAAGACTTAAACTGAGGACAAGCCCCGACACAAACAATACGGCCAAGATGGATAGACTAAGCAGAATAGACGTCAAAAAATACTGCCAACGCGAAAGTCGTCCTTGGAATAAATTAGCGAACGATAATTCCCTTGGGGCACCCGTAATTGCACCGACACCACCGAGAACCACTGCGACATCCTCCGGCTTCCACCCTTGCGCCTGCAACGCTGATCTGATCGCATCGTCAGCAACTCCTCGTGCGCGCTCCGCTGTGACATAGGTCAGTAAAGTTTCGTTTATCATCGCTCAATTATATAAAAATATCTGCGAACAAGAAAGGTTCTTCTTTTTTGAAACTAGATGGCACCCTTGGTTGCCGTGAGCACGACGTTCAGCATGGTGACCGAGCATATGATAGCAATCAGCAAGATACCGTTCGCAAGAATGTGCGGATGTTGGACACGAATCTTGATGAAGAACGCGAGACCAAGCACAAGCGACAAGATAGCTCCGAGGATGAGATAGATGGTCGTTGTCATGTTACGCGGAGAAGCAAGCAGCTGTGCGGCCGCCGATGGTCGTACCACCTCTTGAGGTGCAGTGGATGAAAAGTCCGTATCTCCCGTGTCGAGCTTCGTCGTATCCGCTCCTGCGACTACTGGTGTGGAGGTTGGTGCTGCCGAAATTGTAGCAACAACACTACTCATTGAGGGTGCCATGGTGGGGCGAGCGACTATCGGTACGGGAGTCTTCTGTACTGTTTTTACCGATTCGGCCCTATTGCCCGAGATCATTGTAGACAAAGATGCAACGGTCGATGATGCCTGCTCAAGCTGCCGAGCAATGATCGACGGTCGCCCAAATTCCTGAACGACAAAGATCGCGGGTTTGCCCTTATATGTACCCTCAACAGTAGCGATACCGATCTCGGTATAATTCCCGCTCATGATATTTGCACGATGCCCCGGTGAGCGCATCCATGCCTCCGTCACATCTTTTGAGTCGGTAAAATTGACCGCCAAGTTCTCACCCGCTGCGGCATAATCGTATCCCGCTTGATCGAACCAATACCATGGATTCTTACCGTCCGGAGCATTATGCGCGAAGTAGCCCTTTGCAGCCATATCTTGCGCCTTCATGCGTGCGGCAGTCTCTAGTTTTGCGTTGACATGAAGAGTGCTCAAGCTAACCGAGTGTCGCTGCTCATTCGTCTGATCGATAAGCACAGCAGCAAAGATTGCTGCGAATTGTGCGCTCCGCGGTAAAATGATCGTTGTAGCAAGGAGGTAAGTTCCCTCAAGGACAACAACAAGAAGAAAAATGCCTAACGCGGCGCGAAGCCGCAAAAAGTGTGGTTGGTATCCATTTTCTCTCGTTGGGATAAAATGTCTTTTGACCCACTCAAACATAGCACAATTATATCACAGATTTAGCAACAGCACAACAGAAAGCAACCCTCTTTATAAAACCCTTCACGGGGAAAGGTTTTACGATATGTCTGCATCAGATCGACAAGATCTAACAATAAGGTCGCGGTGAAAAAACAGTGGGCAACCATCATACAAGTGTTCACGGTCGAAAAACTCATTTCAGAGCCGACAAATCGCTCATCGAAAAACCCCAAAGACCTTAAGGCCTTTGGGGTTTTTACGATTTTACAAAACACTAGACGAGGATAACGGTTTCTTCTTTATTAACCTCGAGCATACCCTGTTCGATCGCGATCAACTCCATGCCGCCGTCTTTTGTTTTGATGCGTAACTCCCCTTTTTCGAGCGTAGTGATAAGCGGCATGTGATGGCTCAAGATGGTCATCACCCCCTCGGTCCCGGGTACCGAAACAGACTCAGCCTCACCGGACCAGAGTATCTTGTCTATTTTTGCGATAGTAAGTTTCATATTTTAATTCAGACTTAGTGGAATAATTTTGATGAAGAACGAGGCGACGAGATGAGTGTGTTCGAGAGGACTTACTTTGAGTAAGTTCACCGAACCACTCGTCGAAGTCAACAAAGTTATTCTCAAAATTAGACACTAAGCAACTTCGTCAATCGTGCCTTTCATGTAGAAAGCCTGCTCTTCCTTGTCGTCATGCTTTCCTTCAAGGATCTCCTTCAAGGAGCGGACCGTCTCAGCGAGCGGAACATATTTGCCGGGAGTACCAGTAAATGCTTCCCCGACGAAGAACGGCTGAGAAAGAAATTTCTGAATCTTGCGCGCGCGATACACGAGCATCTTGTCGTCATCAGAAAGTTCTTCGATACCAAGGATGGCGATGATGTCCTGTAGATCCTTGTAGCGCTGGAGTACTTGCTTGGTCTTTGTCGCGACATTGTAATGTTCTTCTCCGACGATGACGGGGTCGAGTGCTTGCGATGAAGACTCAAGCGGATCAATAGCGGGATAGATACCGAGTGAGGCGAGCGGGCGTGAGAGCACGACGGTCGCATCAAGATGTGCAAAGGTTGTTGCAGGTGCCGGGTCGGTAAGGTCGTCTGCCGGAACGTAGACTGCTTGTACCGAGGTAATGGAACCGTCTGCGGTGGACGTGATGCGCTCTTGGAGTTTACCCATTTCCTCTGCAAGGGTCGGCTGATATCCCACCGCCGATGGGACGCGACCCAAGAGTGCAGATACTTCTGAACCTGCCTGCGTGAATCGGAAAATATTGTCCATGAACAGGAGCACGTCCTTTTTCATCACATCGCGAAAATGCTCCGCCATCGTGAGACCGACAAGCCCGACACGTGCGCGAGCACCAGGAACTTCGTTCATCTGACCAAAACAAAGTGCGGTCTTCGCGAGCACACCGGAATCCTTCATTTCGTAATAGAGGTCGTTGCCTTCGCGCGTACGCTCTCCGATACCGGCAAAGACAGAGTAACCTCCATGCTCGGTCGCAATATTACGAATAAGTTCCTGAATGAGCACGGTCTTCCCCACGCCGGCGCCTCCAAAGAGCCCGACCTTGCCGCCTTTGATGAACGGCGTCATGAGGTCGATCGCCTTTATGCCCGTTTCAAATATCTCTGTTTTTGTGGACTGTTCTTTGAACGTTGGTGCTGCACGGTGAATCCCTGCATATGAAAGATCCTTTGGCATCGGTTCGTTGTCGATCGCCTCTCCTAGGACGTTCCAAATACGTCCAAGCACATTGATACCGACAGGGGCCTGCATCGGCTTACCTGTTGAGGTCACCACATCACCCCGACGAAGTCCATCGGTCGACTCCATTGCGATAGAACGGACCTGATTCCCGCCGAGATGCGAAGCCACCTCAAGCACGGTGCTCTTCGTCTTGCCGTCATTAGTACTTGTTACAACAAGCGCAGTGTAGACTTCGGGAACTCCATCGGGAAAATGCACATCCACGACAGCACCGATGATCTGTTTTATTGTCCCTGTCTGCATTTCTGTTTTTGTCTTGGTTTGCATATGTGTTAGTAGTCGCTTGATGTGTAAAAAGTCCTGCGCTATTCGTCGTCGCCGAAATCGTCTTCTTCTTCCTCCTCCTCAATGCTGCTCTTATCAAGTGCCTCCATACGCAGATTCTCAATATCTTCGTTCTCGATGAAAGCGACATACTGCTCCCCCTCTTCACCAAAAAGCTTGGCGATCTCGAGGCCGACAGCATCAAGCCAATCGAGCGTATCCTGATATGCTTTTGCACCATAAAGCATCTTTGCGCACGTAAAAGTATAAACAACAAGATTCTTCGACTCTTTTCCCCCCTCCTCTTCGACCTGCAACTGCCAGAAATCAGTGAGCATATCGAGTCGATTCTCGTTCTTCTCGTCGATCGCGTCGATGATATCTTCTTTTGTAATAATAGGCATACGTAAATATTGATGATTAATTAATTTATGCGTCAACGACTTTCATTGATTCCATGCCTCCAACGATCTCAGAGACCTCTCTCGTGATCGCAGCTTGGCGGACTTTATTGAAATGTAATTTTAGACTTCGCGATATCTCCTTTGCATTATCCGAAGCATTCTTCATGGCGATCATGCGGGCGGAATGTTCGGATGCATTTGCCTCAAGTACGGAGTGATATATTTGTACATTAAATAGCGTAGGAATCAAGCCCGTGAGCACAGATTCTGCGTTCGGTTCAAAGGAGTATTCTCGTACCGGATCTTTTTTATCAATATCACGTCCGATCTCGGAAAACTTTCCCTTTGTCGGCGTTATCCCGCGCACCACTTCTTCAACACCTTTCCATGTCACGGGAAGCAACTGTCGCGCGTAGACAAGCTGATTCAATGTGGAAACAAAATTCGTGTAGACGATGAATACCTGGTCGACGCGACCACTTTCAAACTGGTCCTTCGCTTTCCGTGCGAGCGGTTCAACATTACCAAAATTGATCGTATCGCTCCATTTTTCGTAATGTGCGATGATCTCGAAGCCGCGCTTATTGAAATGCTCATATGCTTTCTTTCCGACACAAATAAGACTTGTGTTAGTACTCGTAAGATCTTTTTCGACCATGAATTTATAGACCTGCTTCAACAGCGATGAACCATAGCTCCCTGCCAGTCCCTTATCACCCGAAATGATGATGAGGCAAGTGCGCGCGATCGGTCGCACAACGGTCAGCGGATGATTGGTCACTTCGATCGATCCCGAGATGCTACGGAGTATTTTGAGCGCGGAAAGTGCGTAGGGGCGGACGCTGATCGCGCTCGCCTGACTTTTACGCATCTTCACGGCAGAAACCGCCTCCATCGCCTTCGTAACTTGGCGGGTCTTGTCGATACTTTTTATTTTGTTTTTAACAGCCTTGAGTGACATGGTTATGCAGTGACAAACAATTCTTTTGAAGCTGCCTTAAATGCTGCTGCAGCTTCTTTTAATATCTTCTGTGAATCCTCCGAAAGATCTTTTGATTCAGCAATCGTACGGAGTACTTCTGCGTACTGAGATTCACAGAGTGCAAAAAATCCTTTTTCAATTTCTGCAACTTTTGATTTGTCTGCATTGTCGAACAGGCCAGAGCCAGCAATGAAAATGATGGCCACCTCCTTTTCAAAAGACAACGGAACATTTTTGTCCTGCTTGAGAATCTCCACCATGAGCTTGCCCTTCTCGATGCGGCGCTTTGTATCTTCGTCAAGGTCTGAAGAGAATTGCACGAATGCTTCAAGCTCGCGGAACTGGGCGAGCTCAAGGCGAAGTTTGCCTGCAACTTTCTTCATTGCCTTTGTCTGCGCAGATGAACCGACACGCGAGACTGACACGCCGACATTGATGGCAGGGCGGATGCCCTTGTTGAAGAGGTCGGTCTCAAGATAGATCTGTCCGTCAGTAATTGAGATGACATTAGTCGGAATATACGCAGAGACGTCGTTCTCTTGTGTTTCGATGATAGGAAGTGCCGTGAGTGATCCTCCCCCCATCTTGTCGGAGAGACGTGCCGCGCGTTCAAGCAGACGTGAGTGAAGATAAAAAATATCTCCGGGATATGCTTCGCGTCCGGGCGGACGGCGAAGCAGGAGTGACATTTGGCGATAGGCAATGGCGTGCTTTGACAGGTCGTCATAAACAACAAGGGCATCCTTACCGGCGTCCATAAAATATTCTCCTATGGCCGCCCCGGCAAACGGTGCTAAAAATTGGAGTGCCGCGGACGACGAAGAAGAGGCAGACACGATAATGGTGTAATCCATTGCACCGCGATCCCGAAGCTGCTGTACGATACGTGCGACCTTGGACTCCTTCTGTCCAATCGCTACATAGATGCAGATAGGGCGATCCTTAACGGGTTCGTTCAATTGATTGATGATCGTGTCGATGGCGACAACGGTCTTCCCAGTCTGACGGTCACCGATGATAAGCTCACGTTGACCGCGACCGATAGGCACCATGCCGTCGATCGCCTTGATGCCGGTATGGAGAGGCGTTGAAACCGACTTGCGCTCAATGACGCCGTACGCCTTCCGTTCGATAGGATTGCGCTGCTTCGTGTTGAGCGGGATTCCGCCATCAAGCACTTCACCAAGTGAATTCACCACTCGTCCGACAAGCTCAGGTCCTACGGGGATAGAGAGAATACTCCCCATAGCCTTCACCGTCATTCCTTCCTTGACCTTCACGGCATCACCGAGGACAACTACCTTCACCGTGTCCTCTTCAAGATTGAGCGCCATGCCGAGGAGTGCGTTCTCACCGCTCAGGTTCTCCTCAAGAGACTCTCCCTCACCGGTATCGAACATCACCATTTCACCCATCATCACGCCGTCGAGACCGTCAACTTCGGCAATACCGTCAGCCGCAGTGACCACGACCCCGATCTTCTCGGAGCGCGCTTTGGGGGTGAAATCCACGATCTGCTTTTTCAGTTTTTCTACGATATGTTCCATGGTGTGTGATGAGTTGAATAATTATTCGGTGATGTGTTGATAAAGATCAAGAAGTGCTCGTTTATAACTTGCATCGATCCTCTCGTTGCCGGTCTTTACGATGACTCCTCCTACTAATGAGCTGTCTACCGTGCGGATGACCTTCTTGTGGGACGTCGACAGCGCATGCTTGAACGGTTCCTTCTTGAGCAATTCCTGGGTTTGCTGTTCGGACAGTGAAACTGCGCTGGTGACCTGAATGGTGTTTCCCTTTTCTTCTTTTTCTCTCAGCTTCCCAAAAGAACGAACGATCTTGGGAAGCAGGTAGGTATGACCGTTAGCCTTTACTGTTTCCGCAAACTGCTTGAGCAGCTTTTCTTCCATCTCCGGATGTTCTTTGAGCGCGGAATGCAGGGCGCGTGCATAATAGGAAGCGCGCATATATTAAGCGGTGTGAACGCTTGTTCGTAATATCTTTTCCGCAGCGAGGATTGCCGCCTTTGCAACGTCTTTCTCGCTTTCGCGCAGGATGTAGGCCCGCTCTTCCTCCGCTTTTGCTTTTGCATCAGCGAGTATTGCAGCACTCTGCTCTCCTGCTTCGCGTACCATCGCCCGCTCCTGAAGCGAACCTTCTTTGCGCAACCCTTCGACGATCTTGCCCCCCTCTTCACGAGCCGCTCGCAAGATGCCATCCTTTTCTTCAAGAATAGCCTCCTTCTCTTTCTTTGCGCTATCGGCTGCGGCAACTCCAAGAGCGATCTCTTTTTCTCGTTTTGCGAGGATCGCGATGATCGGTTTATAGGCGAACTGTCGCAAGACAAAGAACGCGATCCCGAAATTGATCATCTGAATAACGAGTAGTTTCCACTCGATGCCGAATGCGTGAAAGATTTCCATAGCGCGCTCTCTGGCTGATTAAAGGAATCTGATAAGAAAGGCCGCAACAAGCGCAATGATACCGAGTGCTTCGGTAAGCGCCGCGCCAACGATCATCGTTGAGAAGATCTTGCCGTATGCATCGGGATTACGTCCGATCGCCTCGACGCTCTTACCGACGAGAATACCGAGTCCGATCCCGGGACCGATGACTCCTATTGCTGCTGCGAATGCCATTGCGAACAACTTTGCTGATTCGAGTTCCATATGATGATAAATTAAAATAATAACTGATAATATTGCATGCCCTAGTGGCCGGTCTTCATGATCGCAAGCTTGATGAAGAACAGTGTAAGCAGAGCAAACACTGCCGCTTGTATCAAGCCAACGAACACCTCAAAGAGCATGAATGGAGCCGGGATGGCATAGGGGGCAAGAAAGGTAATGATACCGACAAGGACGCTTCCGGCGAAAATATTACCAAAAAGACGGAAAGAGAACGAGATAAGCCTGATCGTTTCAGATAAGAGTTCAAGCAGTCCGACAAAAAGATTGACTGGTGAATGAAAATTGAAGAATTTGCCCGCGTAGCCCCAGAAGCCAAGCACGGTGATGCCGGTCACCTCGATCGTAATGAACGCAATGATCGCGAGCGCGAGCGGGATATTGAGATCGGTATTGATGGCACGAAGAAGGGACACGGTCTCACCCTCAGCTGTGTGGAACACAATACTTTCAACACCCGGGATAAATTCAAGCCAATTACCGATCAAGATGAACAAAAAAAGTGATATGAAAAATGGCGTAAATCGCGTTGCGAGCACCTCGCTTTCGAGCGACTCGGCGACAAATTTCTGCACACCCCCAATGAGTGTTTCTATTACGATCTGAAATTTTCCGGGTACGAGCTTGGTATTACGCTTGATCAGAAACGCAAGAAAAATAAGGAGAAATACGACCACCCAGCTCATGAGTAATGAGTTGGTAATAGGCACCCCCATCCACTGGGTCAGCTCCTCTGCCTTGATCGATACATGAAATCCTTCCTCCATAATTGCTACACCGTAGCATATCCATAACAAAAATCCAATGTTGACAACGACACCGTGCAGCGACCTATTGACAACCATTTTGAGATAGAGTATCGTAACCCCTTGTTCTTTAAAACAAGTGAGGAAAGATCAACCCCAACCCAAAGGAGTCGGAGAATGCTTTTGCACGAAAAGAAACTTTACGCGTCTTGCGAAGACCGCATTACACATGCGCTGTTCAGTGAGGCGGGGGTCATAGTTCCCCATAATTCAGAAAAAGTTGCCGGCAAACAGACTTGCTCGTGTTGTTCAGACGGCTTTCGCTTTCATATGACCGAAGGCGTGTTCCAACGTTGTCGCGACAACGGAGGGGAAGAAACATTTTTTCACCAATTCAAAGGAAATGGTGAGGCAATGCGTTTTGCCCTTAACTCTCCACTCTCTCTGGATGTCTCACTTTATGGTGACCCTGACGTGTGGGGGCGACTGAAAACAAATGAGGTCAACGAAGTCCTAGGGTGGGCACATAAGCTCGATGTGCTTGTGGAACAGCATCGTCTTGTCCATCACTGGCCATGCAAGGCGGCACTTTCACGAAATATTGATTTTGCCGAATCCATTGATCTGGTGATCCGCGGCAAACTTCGTATCAAGCACCAGATACCCAGCCTCAAAGTAGGAATAGATCTTTTCTGCGATTGGGGCGAGGGTAATCACACGACTGAGCTCATCAAAAAAGAACCCTACTTAAATATGATCAGGAGTGATCCACGCTTTACGAAGATACACGAAGAGTGGCTCGAGTACACGGAAGGAGTCAAGAAACTCCTCGTATTGGGATAGGCACTCCTCGTATGCATATAATTCCTACTCTGCGCTCTTTCAACCACAAAGACTGTCACCGCAAAGCAGGGACTTCGCGTTAGTCCGATATATCAAAAGCACACTATCACTGGTGTGCTTTTTTATGCAAATACAAAACCTGCATTAGTCGCAAAAGATCTAGTAATGCAACACCACGGCATTTACAAGCGAAGAAAGAATTGGTGGGAGATAAAAACTCAAAATAAGTGCAAGGAAGAGCAACACCATTGGTGGTGCAATAAGCCAGACACTCACTTCCCCTACGGGAATATCATCGGGTTTTTTCCCAAAGACCATTGCAGCGACATGCTTAAGAAAACCCACGAATAAAAGTGTCATGAAGAGCAGTGCGATCGAAGTGAGATATGGATATGCGGTTATCGCAGAAGAGAGTATCAACATCTTCGTCATAAATACGCCAAATGGCGGTAGCCCGGTAATCGCCAAAAAGGCAACAAAAAATAAGATACTCGTGACGGGCAAGACCTTCAATGCACCATAAACCTTTGCTATCTTCGTTGAACTATATTTCAAAAAAATGATGCCCGCCATCATGAACAACGATGACTTGATCAGTGCGTTATACATCAGATGTAACGTCGACGCGAATACGCCGATACCGCCAAACCCAAAACCTATAAGTAGCACGCCCATGTTTTCAACGCTTGAATATGCGATAAGCCGTTTATAGTTTGTTGCATTCAACATTATTAACGCAGAAATAACGATAGAAAATACTCCGAATGAGATGAGGAGACCTGCGGTAAAAGACGGGTCCGCACTTGCGTCGGTGACCACCTTGAATCGCAAGAGCGTGAAGAGTGCCACGTTCAATAAAACCCCGGAAAGCAATGCGCTCACGGGAACAGGGGCCTTCCCGTGAGCGTCAGGAAGCCACGTATGCATCGGAGCAAGACCGATCTTTGTACCGTAGCCGATGAGCACGAACACGAAGGCGATCTTTGCTATTTCCGGATCAAGCGAGGACGCATTCGCAAGCAGCGTTTGCCAGCTCACGAATCCCGCGGCACCGTCCACTCCGACGGCGGTGAAATATAGTAACGTACCCAAAAACCCGAGCAACAAACCGACTGAATTGATGATGAGATACTTCCATGCCCCTTCGATCGATGATGGCTTGTGATAAAAGCTAATGAGGAATGCGGTGGAGAGTGTCGTTGCCTCAATGGCGATCCACGCGAAGATGGGGCTGCTCGCTACCGTCGCAAGTACCATCGCCGCGACAAAGAGATTGAGCAGAACAAAATATTGTTTCACTCTCGTAAATCCCACTATCTGCTTTGCGGATTCCTCCCGGAAATACCGAACAGAGTATATCGTAGTGGCAAAACATAAAAAACCGATGATAAGGAGAATGATCGCGCCCAATGCATCGACGGTAAAGAAAATGGAAGAAGTATAGATTCCGACGGCTGCAACGCTACGAGCGATGATGATCGCGCCGACCAATGTCACAAAGGAGGCCGCGACGGCAAGTCCCTCGATCAGAGCGCGGTGGCGAAGCAGAATGCTGAAGAGCGCTGTGATGATAAGTAGCGTGATGATAAATACTAATTCCATGGTGTTAATCCTTTAGTTTATTCATTGTGGTGACAATGTTTGATCCAAATTGCTCATAGATCATCGTTACAAATATCGTGGAGATGATGATCCAAACAAAAATATCGAAGATGATACCGATCTGTAACCCGGGAAATTGTTCAAGTCCTGCAAAAATAGCAAAAACAACGATACTGTTTTCTAGCGATAAAATGCTTATGATCTGCGAAATTGCCTCCTTGCGATTTATGATCATGAAAAGAGAAATGAATATCCCGGAAAGCGCGATGGCCAAAATACCTTGGTGCAGAGGAATGATGTTCGTCAGCGGAAGTAGTCGCTGCGAGTGCGCCAAGAAGGTCAGCATGGCAATGACAATAAGCGTGAGCGGCATATTGAGATAGGTGCTTACCGAAAATGACAGTTGATGTTTTTCTATTAACCGAATAAAAAACATCGGGGCGAGGATGACCTTGATCACAAGGGTGAGCAAAACGAGCAGCAATACATATAAGTTTCTCGTCTCCAGATATGAGCTAAGGAAGATCATCATTACTGCAAAAGACTGTATACCGAATACCATCGCTGCCAGATAATTTTTTTTTGTCAGGTTAAGGAAAATGAGGGAGAGAAAAATGAGACCTGCAAAGAACTGTAATATTGAGATATCCATATTATAAGTAGATAAGACCTATTGCCACGGCATTAAGAATAAATGAAACGATCAACAGGTCAGGTAAACGAAAAAATCTGAATTTTGCCATCACTGATTCAATGACTGCGATAATAGCGGCAAACACACCCAACTTAAGGAAGAAGGCGGATAAGCCGATGATGAGCGCCCCGACCGATTCCGACGCGGCAAGACCTATTGGAAAGAAGACATTCGCACCGAGCATGAAGAAAATGACCAATTTATTAGCCGAAGCCCACTCCATCAACGCCAATTTTTTTCCGGAATATTCCAATATCATTGCTTCGTGGATCATTGTGAGCTCAAGGTGCGTCGCAGGATTATCGAAAGGAAAACGCGCGGTCTCCGCCAGGAGAATGATGAAGAAACCGCTGAATGCCAATATGGTTGGAATAAGATATTGCCCGTCAAAAAACAATGTATTACCTGATATGGTAAAAAGATCCGCAGTACCTGTCATGATCGCAATGGTCAATAAGGAAAAAATAAATCCCCCTTCCGCCAGTGCGGAAAGCGTCATCTCTCGACTTGAACCGAAACCACCGAATGCACTCCCCACGTCCATTCCCGCAAGTGCCAAGAAAAATGTTCCTATCGCAAGCGTATAGACGATCACAAGCATATCACTCATGAGGTGTGTACTCGAAAAAGAAGAAAATAGTGGAATACTTGCACCCGCAATGATCGTTACCCCAAAGACAACATACGGGGCTGCGCGAAATATCCAGGAAGCATCACTACTTACAACCTCATCTTTATAGAAAAGCTTTCGGAGGTCACTATACGGCTGTAATACACTTGCACCATCGCGGTTCTGCAATCGTGCCTTTATTTTTTTTATGATACCAACTGCAAGCGGTGCTACCGACGGTACAAGTATTATCTGAGTGAGCAAAAAGAAAAGATCCATAAGTTTTTACAGTACAACGTATAATGAAATGATCAACGCGATAAAAATATAGGAAATATAGACATTGATATTTCCACCTTGAATATTCTTCACTCGTAACGACAAGCCGTTGATCATTGTATTGATCGGTTCATAAAAATACTGTTGATACATATCAATGACATGCATTGACACCTTCCCCGAATGTGAAAAATACCTACTCTGCTCATCGTGGTACCTTACCTCACGCTGAAGGCTTGGCTTCAGGACAGACTTAAAGACAAGAATGATGGACCGAGCAAAACCGGTTGAAGTAATTTCCATCCGGGGTCCAAGAGTTGTGCCACAATCCCACGTTTTTCCGACGACTATTTTTTGTTTTCTGTTCACAAGAAAGCGTACCGATATGACCACGATGCCAAAGACAACCGCGAAGAAACCGAGTATGACGGGGGCGGAGACGCGCGCGAAGCCGTCGGTAAGCAGAAGTCCGAGTTTTGGGGTAACAGAAACAAAAGACGTCGTAGTGTGAAAAATATCCAAACTTGCCGCGATTTGCTCAAGGAACCTTGTCACATATCCGGAAAAGATGCCAAAAAAGATAGTAACGATGGAGAGCAACCCCATGGCAACACGCATTGGCATGGCTGATTCCTTTGCGTGCAGGACTTCCCCGCTTCTCGGACGAGCAAGAAATATCGCTCCAAACGCTTTTGCGAAACACATCAATGCCAGCCCTCCGGTAAATACGAGCGAAGAAGCGGCGAGCACGAATATCCATCTCAACGAATAATGGAAGCTTGTTATGCCCTGAAACAACGACTGATATGTTAACCACTCACTGAAAAATCCGTTCAACGGGGGCAGTGCGGAGATCGCCATTGAACCGATAAGGAAGAAGAGCGCAGTCGATGGCATATATTTTATCAGGCCTCCATATTCTTCCATGTTCTTGGTATGTACCTCATTGATCACCGATCCGGCGCTCAAAAAGAGTAGCGACTTAAAGATCGCATGATTGATCGTATGAAAGAGGGCCGCAATAAAACTGAGCAATGCAAGTGAAGGGACTCCCAGAGTATAGAAGATCAGTGCGCTACCAAGCCCAAGCAAGATGATGCCGATATTTTCGATACTGTGATACGCTAGCAACCTCTTAATATCATGCTCAGTAAGTGCATAGAGCACTCCAAGTAAAGAAGAGACCGCACCGATGACCAACACTGTCTCACCCCACCACAATGGCACGGGCTGTAGTATGTCGAGGAATAATCTCATCATCATATAGATACCGGTCTTGATCATGACACCCGACATGAGCGCAGAAACGTGAGAAGGAGCAGCCGGATGCGCCGCAGGAAGCCAAATATGAAGCGGGATGATACCGGCCTTTATTCCGAAACCGATCAGCGCAAAAATAAAGATCGCATTTTTGACAGACTGAGGTACAAGCGCTATCCCCGATGCAATAGCTGAAAAGTCAAAAGAACCGGTGTACTTATAGAGGAACAAGAAAGCCAAGATAATGAACGCCGTCCCGACATAGGTCATGACGAGATACAGTGAGCCCGCTTTGATATTTGCCGGATCGTTGCGATCATAGACAACGAGAAAGTAGGAGGCGATAGACATCAATTCCCATGCAATGAGAAAAAATAATGCATTTGCTGAAGATACGACCAAAAACAAACTCAGGAAGAGGATGTTATAAAAAAACCCAAGCGTCCCTAGCTGATATTTCCCGTAGTAATGCGTAACGTAACCGAATGCATAGACAGAACAAAAAACACCAATGAGCGAGATCGCAAATATAAAGAATGAAGAAAGTAGATCAACATGAAAAGAGAACGAGAGCAAGGAAAAAGGAGAACTCCCGATCATGAAATCATACTCTTTACCCGCATAGATCGCAGCAGATGAAAAACATAACCCGAGAGCTGTGCCAAGTACCGCAAAAGAATTACTCCACCAATTTGTGACTTTGTCATTTTTTTGCAAAAAAAGCGAGCCGATCGCGCCTGCTCCGAACAGCGCAAGCGCCGTAAGAAAAAATAGAGGAGAAAGTATTATTGTAAGCATATTATTTTGCAGTTAGGGATCTCTTATCCACGACCTCCAGTATGTGCAGAAGCCCGAGCAAAATATCTTTGGGTGAGGGTGGGTCGCCGGGGATATGATAATGAACCGGGATGACAGAATCCACGCCGTCCATGACTGCATATGAACCCCTGAAGATCCCTCCATCAAGCGCATCATCACCGATCGCTACCACGATCTTAGGTTCCGGGGTCGCTTCATAGGCGTCCTTGACCGCCGAAGCCATATTTCTTGTAACTGGTCCTGTGACAAAAAGCATATCGGCATGGCGAGGAGAAGCGACAAAATGTATACCAAAACGTTCAACATCGTAAAAATTATTCGATAGCGCAACCAATTCCTGCTCGCAGGCATTGTCGGAACCGGCATCAACCTGCCTTATTGCGAGCGAACCATGAAAAAGGCGCTTAATATTATCGCGTACTTTTTCTCCCACCTCCGCATACGCTGCATTCGCAATATCCCCAGAGTCTATGCTAATGACATTATTTGGTGTCTTAATTATTTTGAGAAAAATATTCAACATATTTACCATTATGAAACGTCTAATACACTCGGACGAAATCGCTATCCCCCTCAACTATTTTTTCAGAAAAATCCACACAAATTGAACCCCATACCACAGATACCATGCTAACCATAAAACGAAATATGGTTGCAACTGGTGCAACTAATAGAATAAATATATGCAATTTTTAAAATTAAGTCAAAAAATGGACATACTGAAGCCCTTTTCTGCCATTCTCGCTTCAAGAATGAACGGAGTGTCATTAGGAAAAATTGGTCGCGCAAAGCTCTTCGATTCCTGTTGGAGGAAATTCCAATGCCGGGAATCTCGGCTACCGCCGCGGGTGATATTCAATCTCGACGACTCGATAATGAATATCCTTTCGATTCTCGTCGACAGTGCCGCAGAGTGAGAATCGGTCACGAGTTACTAAGCTTTTTATTTCGCTACGCTCATAAAAATCTAAGTACTCTCGACCCCGACTCGCTCGCCTCGAAGACTCGGCATAGCTCCGTCTTTCGATCCCCGGGCGGGACTGAGGCAGCTCAGTCCCTCATCCCGACCATATGAAAAAACACCTGATGGCGTTTTTTCATATGGTCGGGATGCCGGGAATCGAACCCGGTTCTTGCGAACCCGAATCGCAAATACTACCGGTGTACTACATCCCGTCTATTCTCTGACGGTTCCAACTCAATAAATAACTCATCTACTATACTCCACAAAACACCTTCAACGCTAGAGCCCGGTGAGCGCCGTTGAATAACTATCTAAAAACGAAGGGATCACAAGCACGAGCCCGATGAGTGGAATAATGAATACTGCAAGCGTGATCACCATCGTCCAAAAGAAATATTTTCTCGTCTTCTCTACTGAGACGTATATTGCATCGATCTTCCCCTCAAGCGTCTCAAGTTTTTTGTTTATTTCTGTTTCCATATTGCAAAGTGTAGCACGAGAAAATTCTTCCAAACAGCCTTGAGCGCGAGGCGTGGGGAAAGTGATGAGGAAGACTTATTCGTATAAGTTGACCGAATCACAGGGGTCCCCACAACAAAGTGGGCAAGGTTGTTTGGAGGGATTTTACCAACTTCCGCCACCACCGCCACCACCACCGCCTCCCGACATACCTCCCCCGCCCGAACCTCCGCCCGCACTTGCGAACGCAGTGCCCGCACTCGTACTAAAGGCCCCCATCGAAGCTGCCAGCGCGGCCGCATTAAACCGTACCCCGCCGCCCTGGTACCAACGTTCGGCATCTTTCTTCGTGTACATGTCCACAAACTTTTCCGCCCAGGCTTTCTCGACACCAAAGATCATCGCGTATGGAAGAAATCGTTCAAACGTTTTTGGCTCTTTTTCCGGTGCGTTTGCAAAATCGATGCGATCCTTCTCCGCAACGGAGAGATATTCCTTAAACCCCTCGATCTCTTCACGCGCAATAGCACCCTGCTGTGTCCGTTTGCCCATAAAGTATCCGAAGACCGTGACGATGACACCTGAAACAATGAGTGCCAAATTCCCGAATGAAAGCAGTGAGCCGATGACTATCAATGCGATACCTGTCAGCACGTAATTCCTCGTCGTGACCTGCGGATCCGTTTCAAAATAACCCAAAGAGGTGAGATCGACAGCGATGAGCTTTGATAGTTCACTCCTCACATCGACAAACTTGTGCGCAAGGGTTGATACGAGCACCGTTTCCCCGCTCGCACGAAGCGTATCGTAAAGCATTTTTTCCGGTGCAGTAAGCAGGCTCGTATCAACGCCGGGGAGAAAATGCAGTCGATGATCTTCGTTTGTGACCAACAGTCTCTTTTTCTTCGTACGCTCGATAGTGAGCAATCCGCGCACGGCGAAGTCGATGATCGCTGCTGATATTGTTTTGGGCTTGAGATCCGAGTGATACAAATATCCGAGCTCAAGTGTCGTCAAATGCTTCGGTATATCGTATTGCGCGATGATCGTCCCCCGGCCTTTTGGATCGCGACCCTTTTTCCACCAGATATTCCACATGACCACGAATACGACAAGCGGTATGAGTGCACTCATGCCAAGAAAATCATTTTTCCACCAGCGATAGAATCCCACACTGTCTGCGAGTTTTTTCACCGATGACTTTGGAGCAATGAGGAATATGCCCTTCGGTATCCCTACGGCAACGGTCATTCCCTCATTTGAGTGCAGCGAGCCATCATAGGTAAAACGTACGGAATTGATGATTCCCGTTCCCTCTTGCGGAGTGGACGATGCGGTGCACAATGCAGTGCTTCCCAGGGGACCAACATAACACGCACTTGAAATACTATTTTCGTTGAGCGGAAGCGGCAGGATCACGTCAGTACGTACTGCGGCGATAGTTTGCTTCCATTCATTCCCCGTGACATTCCAATAGAACTCATCCTTGCCTGCCAACCCCTGATTGATCGCACCCCAGACCGTGTAATGAATGACGTAGAGCTGTCTTCCCGTGACCTCAACATCAGGGTCGCCGATCTTCAACTCCATATAATTCCCTCCGCCCGAATACTTCGACTCCCGGAGGTTTCCCTTGCCGTCCGTGACCATGATACTTGAGATCTCTATGCTGCGTGCTGCACGCTCTCCCGGAACGGTGAAAGTGAGCGGAATGCGACGATAGATCCCATGTCGCACTTCACCATCCGGATTAAAACTATAGACGATCTCTTCTTGCACGACAGCACTACCGTTCGGTTTCAACTCGATATGCGCAGTGAATGCGTCGATAGAGTCATCCGCGAACGCGAAAAAAGGCGTCAAAAAAAAGAAAGCAGCACAGACCAGTCGAAGAAACCGATGATCAGTCATTGTCACCGAGCTTCTTTTTAACGTCCTCGAATTCATTTTCCAATTCCTTAAGACGCTCTTTACTTGCCTTGATAAGCTCGGCCCCTTCCTTCACTTTCTCAATCCCTTTTTCAACGTCGATCTCTTCTTGCGACTCGAACCACTCCGTGATGGCGCGAAGTTTTTTCATCATCTCGGTTATATTGGCTGTGCTTTTTGGCATATATTATTTATCGTTAATCGGATGTTTCTCCTTAGTTTCAACCACCAGTGTACCATCTGAAAGACGGGCATCAAAACTCTGCCCGACGGCGATATCAGCAATACTGCGGACCACCTTTCCGCCGTGAGTGAGAATGCTATAGCCGAGTTTTAATTGACGAAGCGGATCATTTTGCTGAACCGATCGCGCAGCGGAGGCAAGCGCCTCAAGGACAAAGCGGCGTTGTTGCCTATACTGCTCAAGAAGTGTCTTGCTCGAATAATGCAGCTCATCCTTTTTGGATGATAATTGACGCGCAAGGAGAAGGACCGAATCATTGAAGCTCGTGATGAGCAGGCGAAATGGTTGAATAAGCACATCGAGCCGTGTTTCCAATTCACCGCTTACGGTTCGCAGGGCATCTTGCATCCGCCACACATCCTGCTCGAAGCGAACGATCAACCCTCGGGAGAGCGTTTGCAGTTCGTGTATCGTATGCTCCCACGACGCATTGAGGAGGATGGTCGTTGCCGTCGGGGTCGATGGTGCGTAGTCGGCAACAAGCTGCACGAGCGGCACATCCTTGTCGTGCCCGATGGCACAGATGGTAACGGCGGGAAACGTCGCAACCTTGCGCACCACGTGCTCGTTATTGAAAGCCTGTAGACTCTCGAGTGACCCTCCGCCACGAACAAGCACAAGGACGTCAATATCTTTCGATTCGAGTAGTGTGAGTGCGGCAAGAATATCTTTGACGGCTCCCGCTCCTTCAACGCGTGAATCGACGAAGACCACATGATAGCCGAATCGGCCGAGATTATTGAGAAAATCGTGAATGACCGCACCGGAGCGCGATGTCACGAGACCGATACGTATCGGATGTTCTTTAAGCTGCCGCTTCCTCTCGGGCGCAAATAGCCCTTCAAGCTCAAGTTTCTTTTTAAGTTCGTTGTAGGCCTTCTGGAATGCCCCTTCCCCAACGAGCTCGATCGTTTCCGCACGAAAACTGAAACGTCCCGAGGGTTTATATATCTCGCTTCTTCCCTCGAGGATGACCTCAAGCCCCTCGGCGAGCGTGATTCCCGCAAGCGCAAAATCACTCATCCACATGAAGACTGAGAGCATGCTTCCGTCTTCCGCATCGCGGAGGGAGAAGTAGACTGCTTTCCCCTGCTCCTTGAAGCTCGTCACCTCACCCTTCACGGTCGCGCGCATGCGCCAGAGCTCCCGATTCACGATGTCGAGATAGGTGCTGACGGAATAGAGCATGCGTTCCTCCTTCGGCTTTGGCAACACCATTCCATCCACAATGTAGGAAATAGCGGTAATCTCATCGGGCTTTTGTCCAAAGGCTGCCTTTGGAGTTTCCGCACCGCCGCCTTCTTTGACCATATTGAGGATTGCAGCTCCATATTGATTGTACTTCGCTTCCTTGATGCCCTTGATGGCCGTCAGCTCTTCCTTGGTCTTCGGCATTGCTCGCACGATCTCGTCGATCGCGCTGTTCGGCAGCACGCGAAAAAGCTCAACGCCTTTCTTTGCCGCCTCACTCTCCCTCCATGCATGTAATACGCTTCGCAGATTTGCCATACGGGTATTCTACTACATGAAGCGAATTGATGGCAGAAAATTGAATTCTCCAAATATACTTCGGTATTCTCTATAAAATTAAAACTAACAAAAATACCCCAAAATGGGATATTTGAATTCTAACCAAATACTTACTTTGTTCCTTGCTGTTTCTGGAAATGATTTGGGCATTCCGGCTGAATGCAGCCCAATACTTTGAATACAAAGAATTTTCTCCTGAGCGAACTTCCACACGTCTTACATTTGGGGGAAGACTCCGGATCGCTACTCCTAATGAGCCTGGCGGGTGGCGGATTTGGTTTTCCCGCAGCATCGTATCCGAATTTCCATTCATCTGCCATTCATATTCCCCTTCTCATGTTCTGAGCATAAACTACCCTACAAAAAAATTGTGTCAAATCACACCTAGCATAAACGAAGCATGGTGTTCAACTTATAAAAATACTGCTCATTACGGCGAAGCACTATACTGCCCCCGCAATGAGGTCTTCTTCGAATTGTTCGATTCCAGCAAGATCGGGGGAATATTTTGAAACATCCGGAAAATCAAGGCTGATGATCTTTTTATGGACCGCCTGGATCAGCTGCTTGAGACGTGCAACGTCTTCGTCGGTTATCGAAAGCGAAAGCGATCTGATCTCGCCGTCGACTGGCTCAAGAAATTCAAGCGTTCCTTCGTGCACCTTCCAATTGGCAAACTCGTGGGAATTTTCGACGAGAATCTTATAGAACACCAGCTGACGTTTGTAATTATGGAGTGTGACCTTCTCGCGCGCATCCTTTCCGTCCCAGTCATACTTCGCTTTTCCGGTCTTGAAGTCGATGACATGCATATTCCCTTCTTCCTCGACCATCTTGTCGATCTTGCCCGTGAGTTGGACGTCTTCGAGAACGACGCCCTGAGCGCGAAAATCCGCTTCCGAGCGGTCGGCCTTCTTTGCGGTCTTCCCTCTCTTCTCCCACCAGACATCAAGCGCCTCTCTTCCGTGATCGCGAAAATGTGTGCGCTCAGATCGCATCATCCGTTCCTTTTCGATCGCCTCATCGAAGAAGCGAACGAGATCAGCCTTTGATGGAATTTTCCCGCTCTTGTGCAAATGGCGATAGAATATTTCGATAGCCTTGTGCATCGCGCTGCCGAATGCACTCGAGGGACTCATCGCCTGCGGGAAGCGCAGCAGATTCTGTTCAAGAAAAGCGGTCGGTCCTCCGATAGTGACATTGAGAAAATTATTCAGATGCGTGACGCTCATGCGGTAATCCTTCACCAGCTCGGCAAGTATCGCTTGCTCGCCGGGAACAATCGGGTAGAACGACGGATGATCGGGCACCCCCGCGATCGCCTGCACGATCTCCTCGGCTGATACACTTGTCTCGTTTTGCGCAACATGTGTTGCGAGTGAGCCCTCAGGCTTGTCCGGTTTGATGTAGTGCACGGTGAGCGTGTCTTTCCCCGCATCGTCTTTGCGATATGCAGAGAGACACAGATGGCGCTTCGCACGCGTCAGTGCAACGTAGAAGATGCGCAATCGATCGTCACCGCCCTCCTCTCGCTCGATAGGAAGATTGATCGGGAACGGGAGTTTATTCGGGAATCCACGACCCGCCCATACTTCCTCCTGACAGGAGATGACGAAGACCGCATCGAACTCGAGGCCTTTTGCCTTGTGCGCGGTCATCAGATTCACCGCATTTGCGGCGCTTGCGAATGGCGTTGTGTCGGCGAGTGAGATACCATTCCGCTCGTGCATGTCCGCAAACTCTACTAAGTGACTGAGCGTGAGCTGTTTTCCCTTACGAAATTCACGAAGTGAGCCGACAAACACGCGCAGACTCGAAAGAAAGAGCAGATACCGCGGCTCATTATTCCTCCGCGCAATAGGACCAAAATAGAACTCACGGAAGGGACTCTTCCATGTGCTTGGTTTTTTATCCGAAACGAAAGGTTTGATCGATTCATCGTGCGCGTCCTCGCCCCCTCCCGGCAGGAGCACGCCGTCACTCCCGATCAGTTCATCGAGAATGCGCTCAAGCGGCTCATGCTGTGAGCGTGCCGCGATCTCGATCAGCCATTCTCCAATGATGCGCAACTTCTCGTTCGGATGCTCTTTCATTGCGCCGATCCACAATCGATCGTCCCGTCTATTCGCCGCGACAGAGAGATCCCAGATATCCTTTCGGCTGATGCCCCAGAACGGTGCAGTAAGTATCTCGGGCAAATATTGATCGGCCTCTTTTTGGTCACTCTTCAATAGTGTGACGATGAAGCGCGCCAATGTGACGATGATGCGAATGTGCTCCTCTTCAAATACATTCTGCTTGCGCTCATAGGTGATCGGCATGCCGCTGCGCACCAAGACGCGTGCAATATCTTCAAGCTCCCGGTGCCTGCGAGAAATGATGGCGATCTCTTTTGCGGGTACACCTTCGGAAATCAGACGCTTCACCTCGTGCGCGACATACGCGTATTCGTGTGCGCGAGTCGGGAGCAACATGTGTTCGATGTTGCCCTTACCAAGCTCAGGTCGCGCGGCGATCAGCTTTTTCTCGAGCGTAGGAATGACCCGCTCGAGCCGCTCGTCACTCTTTTCGATCACCTCTCGAGCAACATCGAGAATGTCCTGTGTTGAACGATAGTTCTTGGTGAGCACGATGAGCGCATGGTCCTTGTAGTGTTTGGGGAAATCAAGAATATTCGATATCTCAGCACCTTGAAAGCGATAGATAGCCTGATCGTCATCGCCCACGATCATGATATTCGCCTTACCTTCGTTCACCGGCGCATTACCGAGATGGCGAACGAGTCGCAGCTGTGCATCATTCGTGTCCTGAAATTCATCGACGAGAATGTACTGATAGCGTTCCTGCAGGTCAGCAAGGAGTGACGGATGATCCTCAAGCGTTGAAACGACGTCAAGCAACATGTCATCAAAATCATAATAACCCTCCTTCCGCATCTCTTCGCGATACCGTGCGTATATATCTGCAAGCGAACGCATTTTATCGAGATAGAGCGTGTCCTTGAATACCCGTTCATCAGCATCGGTAGTCTTCATCCATGACTGCTTCCACGCCGAAAGCGGAGCGGTCTTCTCTTCATCAATCGACAGACGCAGCGCCCGAGTGAGTGACAGTCCAATACTTGCTGAGATCGGAAGCCGAGCATCAAGCGGTACCGGAGCGCCGCCCTCCGCGGCGAGTTCCTTTGCGATGGCAGCGATCGGATCAAATGAATTTTTCGATAGACGCTCTGCGAATATCTTTCCAAGGAGTGTGTTGATGTGTTCGAGCGATCGCTCATTCCCTTCTATCAATTCTACAAATTCGTGAGGCGTAATGCCTGCCTGTTTCAAAAGTCCGATCGCCCGCTTCGCATCTTTAATGTAGGTGTACTTTTCTTCAAATTTCGTCGACAGTGGGTCCTTGCGCGGAAGGAGAGCAAACACCGACTCAAGGATCTCCAGTTGCGTCAGTTCATCGGCTGCCACAAAATCAGCACCATCGTAAAAATATTCGGGATACGACGAGATCACCTCTCTCGCGAAACCGTGAAAAGTATAGACCGCAACCTTGTATCCGGATGGGCCGATGATCGCTGCGAGGCGCTCGCGCATGTTCACCTGCGCCGCGTCAGTAAAAGTAAGACAGAGGATGTTCCCCGGTCTGATGTCGGTGCATTTAAGAATATTTCCAACACGAAGCGAAAGCACTTGTGTCTTCCCCGTCCCGGGGCCGGCGATGACCATAACCGGCCCGTCGATAGTGTCGACTGCTTTTTTTTGTTCCGGATTCAGATTCTTGTAGGCTGCTTCGAATTGAGGTGTGGTCGACATGGAACGATTGTACCATGCAGGGAAACAACAGATCATCAAATAACCACAGCTGCGAGGCGCAGAGGGTGGTCACGTGCCAAAGCAGGTATTGATTATTTGGTCATTTCGAAGAAAAAAACCGCACGGATGTGCGGTCTAAACTTAGTCGGATATAAGCAATTCAACAAGCTCCGGATAATCAGAGATCACCTTGTTCTGCAGCGACGCGGCAACGAGAACTTCCGTCAACTGCATATCCAACTCGATGTCAGACAGGCCTTTTCCGTCAAGTATCTCGGACAGGGATTGCATCTCCATGAAGGCATTATCGCCGAATGCGGCAGAATGCTTTCTTCTCATTGACTTCATCGTACGGATACCGGACTCCGGAAACCATCGACGACGGAACAACACCCTGCCGCGCGCCAGGGCAATGGCAGATAAGAACCAAAACTGCTTTATATGGATATCCCCGTAACCGGCAAACTGAGGGCTGTGCAACTTGCGGGCAATACCACAGAGCCATAAAGCATAGCATTCATGATTCTTGGGAAACGTCACGATATTCTTTGCATTCGAACTTCCGGAGGGAACTTTTCCCAATACGCTTGCGACAATTCCCACACGTATCCCGGGCATACCCCCCTCAGGATAATCCTGGAGAGAAACGATCGACGCAGGTGCATGCCCGCGTGCTACGAATACGAGATTATCAAGCCTGCGGATCTCACCGACAAGGTCCAGCAAAGAGAGCCGGACGTCAGATTGATCACCAGTGTCCATCTCATCCATGTTTTTCTCCCATTACTTCTTGGCTCACTATAATGAGTAATATCCAGTCAGTCAACTCTTCGCGTTGCTCCTTCAGCGTAGCCGGAGAAATGAACGCATCGGAAAAGATAGAGTTAACTGTTGTGCGCTAGCGCCCAAGGAACCAAAAAACAAAAAAGCCTATGATCGCTAAGGTAAATACGATAAGGGTAACCGCAACGGCATTTTTTAACCACATAGAAATAAAGATTAATGTATTGAAAATTCCTCAGAGTGCACACAGCTCACCGGGACCTGCCACTTTGCAAACTGAGACTTGATCGATCTCATCATGGGGGGTGGTCCGCACACAAAGATCTCCTTTCCTAGTAGATTTTTACTTTCGGCCGCAATGGCATCTGCCGACAAATACCCCTTCTCTACTCCATACCAAGGGATAAGGCGGAAATTCGGATTCGTTGCCGCAATCGAGCACAACTCTTCGTTCCATGCCGCACCCTCAGATGACATCGCCGAATAATACATATCTACCTTATAGTCGCTCTCTTTGGTCAGACTTCGTGCCATAGAGAGAAACGGTGTGACGCCGATCCCTCCGGCGATCCATATCTGCTCCTTGCAGGGATAATAGACATATGATGTCCTCCCGAAAGGACCCTCGATAACCGCGCGAGACCCGGGCATTATCCGATTCAATTGTTTCGTATAATCACCGAGGGCCTTGACTCCGATCGAAAGTTTATCGGTTCCCGGTGACGAAGTGAGCGAGAACGGATGCACTTCCTCGAGTCCCCTGGTATCGGGAAATCCGATGAACACAAATTGACCGGGCGTGTAGCTCATCGGTTTTCCGTCCTTGGCATGCATGACGATCTCGACGATGCTCGGATTTATCTGTTTCACTTCATCAACCACATATTCGCGTCTTGGGATCAACAATGCGCCAAGGATCGTACGATACATGATACTTGCAAAGCCGATGGCCGCGAGAAACCACATGTAGTACTGAAGTACGGGAGATCGCGTCACATCGCTAGAGACGAAGAGCGCATGAAGCGCGCCGAAGAAAAAAGCGAAACCGAGAAATTTGTGCGTGAGCTTCCAAGTATGATATGGCAGCTTGATAAAAAAAGTAAGCACGAGAAACAGTATCATGAGGAGAAGTGCAACAACACCGAATAGATATGAGCATTCAGGGTTAACGAGACTGAACTGCGCAAAACAGAACGGATTTGCAATATAAAGCACATAACTGCTCTTCAATCCGATCGCCCCAAAACCAAGATACTGCGCGACCAACAATATCGGATGAACAAGCAGAAGAATGAACGAGACTCCGCCCAAAATATGATGCACGATATACACCCGATTCATGCCGCCAAAGAGACTCTCGAGGAAGCGGAGGCGCGCACCAAGCACGAGGTTAAGCGCAAACATCGCCATGCCGACCAGACCGAGCGCTTGCCCGAGCGCCTGCATCGTGAGGGAAAAACTAAATGCTCCATGGCTGATAAAACGCTGATGGAGAGGAAGTGGTGTAAAAAACCAAAAGACGAGCGGAAGGAAGGACAGAAATAGCATTAGTGGCCACCCAAGTTTTGAGACACGAGGAAATTTCATTGCTTCATTGTAACACCTCACCAACTGCCGGAAAACTCATCATGACCGCCCGAAAGAAACTCTTCGATCCTCCGTTTTGTCGCAGGGGCGATATCTTCCGGCAGTTGATCGATCGGAAAAAAGCGACGCTCCGCGATCTCAAGATTCGGCCTCCAAAGATCAAGCTCCTCCCACTCACCGGCCACATACACATGCATCGTGATCGTCGTAAAAAAACGTTTCTCAGAGTAGGTACCGAGTTTGCGCACGATATTTCTGATGAACACCCGAGCCTCCTCTTTGGTCTCTCGGATAGCGGCGGACTCCGGTGCCTCAAGCGACTCGATCTTTCCTCCGGGAAACTCCCAGTGAGGACGATAAGTTGTCTTGATCAGCAAAATTTCCCCATGCCGTTCGACGAGGGCTTGTGCACCGTTCAGCTGGATTCCTAATAACGATTCCGCACCGACAAGCGTACGGTACAGATAATTGAGGGCTGGAGAATAGGTGATCATACTCAATTATATCCTACTGCCTGGAGGGCAAAAAGTCGTGCGTATTCTCCCCCAAGAGCGACCAGCTCCTCGTGGGTCCCCGACTCCTTGATCGTCCCGTCCAAGAGTACGATGATCTTGTCAGCGTGCCGCACCGTAGAAAATCGGTGTGAGATAAGGATGACGGTGCGGTCCTTCGGCAGTGCTTCAAGCTTTTCAAAGATGTGCGCCTCAGATTCGGCATCGACCGAGGCGGTCGGCTCATCGAATATCCATATCCGTGGATCGCGATAAAAGACCCGTGCGATGGCAAGCTTCTGTTTTTGCCCAATGGACGGCTCGATGCCATTATCAAACTCTTTCCCCAGTACCGAGTCGTACCCTTTCGGCAGATTCCCGACAAAAGATTCGGCCTCGCTTTTCATCGCCGCATCCTCGATCAGGTGCATGTCTTCCGAGCTCGATGAATCACCCAATGCGATCGCTTCTTTGATCGTAAAACTGTCATAGGTCGAATATTCCTGAAAGAGCGCGCCGATCATTCCATACCAGCTCTTCTGTTCGACCAACCGCAGGTCTGTTCCATCGACCGTGATCTTCCCCATGGTGGGGTCGTAAAAGCGCGCGAGCAATTTGATGAGCGTTGTCTTCCCCGCCCCGTTCAATCCGACGATGGCGAGCTTTGTTCCGGCGGGAATATGCAGATCAATATCGCGGAGGATCGGGGTAGTCGAATCCGGATATGAAAAATCAACATGATCAAATACGATATCGGGCGTCTTAGCGGAGTCCAATATGATGGGGTGTTCCGCCTCCGCAATCATCCCGGGAAGATCGAGCAGCTTGAACACATCCGTGACGAAAAGATTATCCTGGTACTGGACGCCGAGATTCGAAAAGAACCCTGAGAGCGACATACTCAGTCCCCCCATCGAGGAAAGAAGGAACACGAAAGTACCGATGGCGATCTCACCGGCGAGCACCTGATGCACGAACCACAACGCAGAGATACCAATAGTAAGCTGTGCAAAAAATTGGGTTGAGAGCTGAAGCAGTAACTTGTGACGATCTGCACGAATTTGTTCAGACTGAAATGAGGCATACAGTTCACCGATAAGTGACATGAATTTTTTCACATTCTGGAACAGTTTGAGTTCGATCAGATGTCGCACGTGCACGGTATGCTCCGTAAGTGCCCAGAATCGCCGCCGACGCGCCGCCCCCGAGCCATAGATACTCCACACCTCTCTTCCGTATTTTATCTCTATATAAAGGCTGGGTATCGTACCGACCACGAGCAAAAGGAGCAGCCACCACGTCGCATATCCCAATACGACCATAGCGATGATGATCTCAAAAATATTCTGCAAAATGAAAAGTTGACGACTTGCAAAACTCTCCATACGCCACACACCGCTTTCTTTCACCTTAAGAAAGATATCCTGCAATGCGGGGTCCTCGTGACTGGCAACATCAAGCACGGCCATCTTGGAATACACGAGCATCGTAAACAATTCCTCAAAATAAAAACGAAATACCTTGTTGTAATACCACTGAAGCGTATAGACGAGCGGGGGCAAGACCTCCGAAAAGATCAGAAACCCCACATACAGCAATATCTCTTTATCGAAAACGCCTTTTCCTACGGCACCCAAAAGATGGTTAATGAGCAGAGCCACTGCGCCCGTCCGCAGAAACGGCATCGCTGCGCCGAATACATACAATGCACCAACGGAAGTCAGAAGCAATTTTCGTCCTCCCCAGACGATAAGCCAAACACGCTTCATGTTGATGAGCGTTGAGACGAGCGCAGACAAGCGCAGTGTTTCTTGATGTTCAGGGTTCGATCGTGGCATACATACTGAGGCGTTAAGCCTCGACGCTCATTTTAACATATTTAACGCCCTAGCTGTGGACCATAACGGAATCTCCACCTACCGTGGCGGGTGGATTCTCCTACGGAACAATACAAATTGCTATTTTACCCCCGCGTACAAACTTCTCTGGAAATCAAAAAAGGTCGAGCGAATAGCGTCTACATCCCCGAGAATATCCACCGCATCAGCAATAGCGTGATATTTCAAATTGAGCAATTGCGGGAGCTTTTCTTCGTCGAGCTCCTCGACTCCGCGCTCGACATACTTAGCAAGTACGAACTCAAGAAAATCTTTTTGATCATCATTCAATCCGCCCAAGATTGCACTCTTGGCACCCAAAACACGATCGACGCGCGAGATTGGCTGTACGCAAAACGAGACATAAGCGAGCACGTCAAACAAATCACTGTTTTCCGCATCGATCATCTTTTGAAGTATCTCAAGCTCATCCTTCCCATACCCCGCCTCAGCAAGCTTATCGAGAAATACTTTTCTCGTACTTGGATTGGCCCAAATTTCACGAAGCTCAACTTCATTCTTATAAAATGAAGGGAGTGCACCGAACATGTTGTTCATAAATTCCTCTACCGAGATCGGCTTCCCATCTGCGCTCCAAAATGAGGTGGAGATCATATGCTTTATTTCTCGATCCTTTCCATCCCGCAACTTTATTTTAAGCTTTTGTATGGGTGGAGGCACATCGCACACGCACGGCTTCTGTCCGCACACAACGCATGGCGCGGTCGGAGGCTTCACACACACACAGGGCGTCATACCACATGCTGCACAGGGTTGTTTCGGCGCTGGCTCCACTATCGGCTCATCAATGGGCTCTCCGTCCCACTCAGGGTCAGCGAAGTGATGATACGCATCCACAAAGTCATAGATAGTGAAATACTCCTTTCCGTCAAAGAGCCGAGTTCCTCGTCCAACGATCTGCTTAAACTCAATCATGGAGTTTACGGGGCGCATCAGTACAATATTGCGAATGTTTCGCGCATCGACTCCCGTCGAGAGCTTTTGTGAGGTAGTGAGGATGGTGGGGATACTTTTTTCATTATCCTGGAATTCTTTCAAATACTGATCCCCGCGAGCACCGTCATTGGCCGTCACGCGCACACAATAATTTGGCTCAGTGCTCTCTTTCATCTGATTCACCAAGTCACGCACTGCGAGTGCATGGTCTTGTGTTGCGCAAAAGATAATAGTCTTTTCGTTTTGATTTATCTCCTCAAGTATGACGCGTACACGCTTCGCCTCACGCTCCTTGATCTCGATGATCTTATTAAAGTCCGCCTCTTCGTAGATTTTTCCTTCCTCCACTTCCCCCTCGATGATCTGGTCGTCCGAAGTGTACACATAATCATCCATCGTCGTCTTGATACGCTTCACCTTAAATGGCGTCAGAAATCCGTCATTCACTCCGGTTTTGAGCGAGTAAGTGTATACGGGCTTTCCGAAATAGTTGTAGGTGTCCACGTTGTCTTGCCTGCGTGGCGTCGCGGTGAGCCCAAGGTGTACCGCAGGCGCGAAGTGCTCGAGGATCGCTCGCCAATTGCTCTCATCGTTCGCACCCCCACGATGACACTCGTCAATAATGATCAGATCAAAAAAGTCCGAGGGATAGTCCCCGAAATATGGCGAACCATTTTGCCCGCTCATAAAAGTCTGGAATATGGTGAAAAAGATGCTCCCATTTGTGGGCACAGCACCCTTCTTCCGTATATCAAGTGGATTAATGCGCACAAGTGCATCCTCATGGAAAGCCGAGAATGAATTAAATGCCTGATTTGCTAAAATATTTCTGTCGGCAAGAAAGAGGATTCTCGGGCGCCTCCCTCCATCTCGCGCCAAGTTCCATCGTGACTGAAAAAGCTTCCACGCGATCTGAAATGCAATAAAAGTTTTCCCCGTGCCTGTCGCAAGCGTTAGAAGCGCCCGTTGCTTGTTTTCCGCAATTGCATCGAGTGTATTGTTCACGGCAATTTCTTGATAGTATCGCGCACTCTTTGTGCCGTTCATATCCTCAAACGGGACAGCGGCAAATTTCTCCTTCCATGCATTTTGGTCAGAATAGACCATGTTCCATAATTCATCAGGAGTCGGGAAACGTTCCACATATTTCTCCGCACCCGTCTCCATGCATATCTCGTATATTTCTTTGCCGTTAGTGGCATAGGTATATTTGATCTCAAGTTTCTCAGCATAAGCCTTCGCCTGTGCGACGCCCTCCGTCGCCGAGAGTCCCTCATGCTTTGCCTCCACAACCCCGATCTTCATGTTTTTATAAACCAAAATATAGTCAGCGATCTCAGGCTTCCCGCGTACTCCACCAGTCATAATGCGTCCGAGGGTTATGCGAAACTCCCGCAGGACCTTCGATCCCTCGATCTCGCCCCATCCGGCTTCTTTCAGCTTCGGATCAACATATTCCGCTCGTGTTTCAGATTCATTCATGATGATTGTTTCGCACCATACTGCTTAACTGCCACACCGTCATATCTTTCTTTGAGTCCCTCATAAATAAGACTCACGAGGGGCTTATAATCATCGGCATGATCGATTTGCGCAAGCGCCTGACGGTAGCGATTCTTATTTTCCTTTTCTACTTTTATTGATATACCAATTAACCCGTAGCGCTCCAAAATCAAATTCGCAGCAAGACGAGCAGTGCGTCCGTTCCCATCCCGAAATGGATGAACGCAGGTGATAGAATAATGCAACCATGCCGCCAGATGAATAACTCGCTCAACCGTCTGATGGACTTTCGCCATGCTTACATTTTTTCCTCTTATTATTCCCTCTGCTTTATCTAGCGCTTGTAATTTTTTCTGCAACTCGACCTCCCTTTCGTTCATGAGGTCATTTATTTTTGAGTGATGAGGGGGGACGTGACTTGAGTCTGTTATTTCAAGATTTTCCGTTCTATACTTTCCCGCAATATCAGGCCAGGCATCTTTGAATATTTCCCGATGAATTTCCTTGATCGTTTCAATCGAAATACCCTTGTGTGATCGTGCAAATTTTCTTACAAAACGAGAAGCGCGGATCACTCCAATCGCTTCTCGTTTTTGTAACTCTTCTTCCGAGCGCGGACACTCTACCATGGCAATGCTTACGCTACTTTTAGCGCAAGTTTTTCAAATTCCCCGCGATCAAGCTTGCTTCCCTCAAGCGCACTCGAATAATAGGCATGCTCAATATCCCAACTTTTTTCAAGGGCGGATTTTTGTTTTGGCGTAAGCTGAGAAATCTGTCGTTCTGCAACTTTCTTACTCGCCATTAACTGTACGAGCCGTAGATTCTTCATGGATATGACTATACCACTATTTGACTATTTTACAACTCCTCATGTTTCAGGGGTGACTCCTTGGCCTTGAAAGGTGTCTCCTCGGAAACTGCTCACAACTCCCCAGCAAAGGCCTTTTTCAACACTGATTTTTTAAGCTCCTCAATATCAGCAAGTTTTTGCCCGTAGATTCCTTCAAGTTTTTTTGTCTGCTCCGCAAGCGCATCGAGCTTTTTGACGATGGTTTTTTGCTCTGAGACAGATGGAAATGGAAACCGCTCATGCTCAAACGTTGCCATGTTGATATTGGCCTGCGCACTTCCTTTTCCTTTTGCCTGGAGTACTGCCTTAAATGATTGCAAAAGATACTCGACAAAATTAGTATCTGCAATTTTGGGATTAGCAACAAGTCCGATCACGCTATCAGGAAAACACGCATCGAAATTCAGAATTCCAGTTTCTGCGATATTCGCCGCAATCGTAATGCAGATAGTTCCTCTCGGCCACAGCTTGCTCTGCGCCAGTCCCGCCTCGCTATACGACTGTGAGTACTCCACAATAAAGTGTCCAGAATTTCGAATATCTCCCGTCTGAATAAAGGGGTACTTTCCGCCATAGAGTTTTTTGTCGTTTCTTGGGCGATGCTTAGATTTTCCTCTGCCGAATTGCAGGGAGACTTCTTCTAGCGTCTTTTTCTCCCATTTCGAATTTTCAAAAACCCCCTGCAAATACGATTCAAAAAGTTCGCGGGAATTCTTCAAATTCTTCTCCGCATTCTCCTTCGCCTTCTCCACTCCCTCAAAAACCTCATCAAGAATTTTTACGATGCGCTTTTGCTCGATCGCAGAAGGAAAAGGTATCTCAACCTCTTTTAATTTTGTTCCAGAAAGTTCCTTAAAAGTTGTACCACTACCCAAACTATTCAAAAGTTCAACTGAATCTTTCAAAAAATAATAGAGAAATTTTGTATCAAGATTTTTATTCGGTATTAATCCCTTACACCCCTGATTTGTTGAAATTTCTTTTGTGTTTATCGCCAAGTGACCAATCGGAGCACGGGTAGACAAAATAATCGAGTTGGGTGGAATGATTTTTGCTGACGACCTTTCTAATCCAGCCTTTGAAATTTTTCGTTCTGTTTCCTCAACGTATATTTTCCTAAGTCTCCCCATGTCTTTGGGTGTGATCCACAAAATATTTCCATCCCAGTACCTCAAAACGCCCGTTTTAGGAGTTCCTCCGTTTACAATCTCGCAAACCTCCCCAAGTTTTTTTATTTGCCAGTTAGTTTTCATAGTGAGAAATAATTTGCTTTCCATTCTGTATCAATTGGTCGTAAGTGAGAATGTCTATATCATGTAAACTAGAGTTTAAAAAATGAAGAGCTTTTTTCTCATCCTCAGTAAAGGCATCTGACCGACCGAGAATGAGCTGGACTCTTGGTCTTAGTATTCGAACAGAGTGCTGAATCGACAAAGTTTTTTTATAGTCTTCGATTCTTTGTAAATAAATTAAGGACTGACCAATTGCTTCCGAGAAAGGGCTCGTAGGGAAATGGCAACGATGCGAAGTATCATATCTAAACAGCGGGCTGCCGACACTTGGCCTCTTAACTTCAATGAGGCTGATAAATCCATCGGGCGTTTCGAGTACGATGTCTGCCTCAGAGTTATCTTCTCCAATCTTCCTGAATGTGTGCTTTTTGTAGTACTCGACTCCAAAAACCCACAAATTAGCCCCAATCCATTTATGAAACACACCCTCTGGTTGATTTGCGTGATATTTCTTTAGTGCACCATTTCCTTTTATTGCCTCAAGGAAATTCACGTCAGATTCGATGCTTAAAAGGTATTCTAAATTAGCAATAGCCTCTTTGTGTTCTTTTTGTTTTATTGCTGCGCTCAAACTCTCGACGTCAAGGGCATCAATATTCTCAATAAACTTCTGAAATAAACTATTTCTTTCAGCGGTGCCCAACTTATTAAAAAGCTGAAACAGCTGATCAGATGTTAATGCTTGCGACCCATGCAATAACTGTGAAAATGCATTCTTTCGCTCCACAAGTTCACTTACGTTTTGATCAGTAAATTTTAAATTTTCCTTAGAAGTTAAGTCCAGTAAATCTAATGATTCAAGAAACTTAATAAAGCGAGTAAGTGCTCCTCCATGAAAACTGAAAGATTGATTATGTGGTATGCCAGTATCTTTTGAAAATCTTTGAATGCGCAATGAAAACCCAGTGGTGTCTTGATTATAAATAGCGGTTATTTCTTGCACTGCGCTTTCGCGTATGACCTCAAAAACTTTCTTTTCTTTTTGATCGTTATAAAAATCTTTAAAATCTTTTAGCTCAAATACTTTTGAAATGTATCTGATGTTCCCATCTTTCCCAATCGCCCTACTCACATAAGTAAGTGCGGGGTCTTTTTTGATCGCATACTCTCCATTGCTCATAACAAGTTTTTCAATATCTGAGCACTTTCTTTATCCAATTTCTCCATTTCCTTCAAAATCTCCTTCGGGGTGCGCAGCGCTACCTCACCTCCCTTGTTTGGATTCTTTGCCGATAGGTCGAAGGTCTTCTGGTCGACGTCTTTTATGTCTATGCTCCATGAATTTTCAGAATCACCATTCGTCTCTTGGAGTTTTATAAAATCAGCAAGGTCGGCTTCGTTGAGTGCATTGGTCTTGCCGAGGTTGCGGTCGAGGTTGAGCTGATAGAACCAGACTTTTTTCGTTGGTGCACCCTTCTCAAAAAAGAGTATGACCGTTTTCACCCCTGCACCAGTGAATGTGCCACCTGGCAGGTCGAGCACGGTGTGGAGATTGCAACTTTCAAGCAGCATTTTGCGAAGCGACACCGAAGCATTGTCGGTGTTGGAAAGAAAGGTGTTTTTGATGACCACACCCGCTTTTCCTCCGGCTTTCAGCATTTTGATGAAATGCTGGAGAAAAAGAAATGCCGTCTCTCCCGTTTTGATAGGAAAATTCTGCTGTACCTCAGGTCTCTCTGAGCCTCCAAATGGCGGATTCGCAAGCACGATCTCATAGCGGTCTTTCTCCTGAATATCCGCAAGGTTTTCGGCAAGTGTGTTGGTGTGAATGATGTTCGGAGCCTCGATGCCATGGAGAATCATGTTCATGATGCCAATGATGTAGGCGAGCGATTTCTTCTCCTTGCCGTAAAATGTCTTCTTCTGAAGTGTCTGCATGTCGCTTGTCGAAAGCTTCTTGCTCTCCTTCAAGTATTCAAACGCTTCCACGAGGAATCCCGCCGAGCCCACAGCCCCATCATAGACTTTATCGCCGATTTTTGGAGCGACCACCTTCACGATGGTCTTGATGAGTGGGCGCGGGGTGTAGTACTCGCCACCATTGCGCCCTGCGTTGCCCATGTTCTTTATCTTGCCCTCGTAAAGGTGTGAAAGCTCGTGCTTTTCGCTCTGCGAGCGAAAGTGCATTCCATCCACGAGGTTCAGCACCTCGCGGAGGTTGTACCCACTTTGTATCTTGTTTTTGATCTCGCTAAAAATTTCTCCGATCTTGTACTCGATCGTGTCGGGACTCACTGCATCCGCCTTGAATTTCTTGAAATACGGAAAAAGCTCGCGCTCGACGAAATCCTTAAGGTCATCACCCGACAGTGCTTTGCTGTGGTCAATCTTCTTATCTCCTGTCTTGGGCACTGCCCACACTTCCCAGCGAAACTTCGGCGAGATGATATATTCGTATTTTTTACCTGCGAGCTTCGCCTCGGTCTCCTTATCCTTTTCAAGATCATCAAGATACTTGAGAAAGAGCACCCACGAAGTCTGCTCGATATAATCCAGCTCACTCGACGCCCCCGCATCCTTACGCAATATGTCATCAATATTTTTAAAGTGTTGTTCAAACATTTTTTTTGGTGGACCATGGGAGAATCGAACTCCCCACCTCTTCCATGCCATGGAAGCGCTCTACCAAATGAGCTAATGGCCCGTAGAAAGATGATAACTTACAAATGGGTTTTCTTCAATGAAGACGGGGGGGGTCGAGTCGTGAAGGGAGTCGAAGCTTATTCGAGATCGTCATCGCAAGCTTTGTGGAGATGGCAAGTCGTGTAGTGCGTTGCCGGAGGGCAACACTGCTACGAAAAAGCCAACCGGGTGTCTGGCTTTGCGGACTTGGCTTACAGCTTCAGTACGCCTTTTCGATTTATTCAGAGCGAAGCTCTTCATAAATAACGAAAAGCCCTTCGACTCCCCGCCGCAAGTGAAGCAGTTCACTTGCTTGAGTCCACAGGTACAAAAAAATTACGATTTCTCGTAATTTTTTTGTACCTGTGGACTCACGGGGAGTCGAACCCCGGACTCGGCAATGCGAATGCCGTGTAATACCACTTTACTATGAGCCCAGTAGGCGAATAGTAGCGAATTTATCCGTGGGGTGCAAATTGTTGGACCGTACAGGAATCTCGGCTACCGCCGCGGGTGATATTCAATTTCGTACAGGAATTTCGACGCCTACTGCGTCAGTACCCAGTTTCAATTTGAATACAGGACTCTTCCTCTACGAGGACAGTATACCTTTCACCACAGAGAGTACTTCTTGTTTTCTAGCTCACTTCGTTCGTAAGTAAACAATGTCGTCCGTTTACTGAGGATAAGAATCCTGCCGTACAGGAATCTCTCCCCTTACAGGGGCAGTGTCCAGTTTCGATTTACTCAAAATAGGAATTTCTCGTAAATATCGAAACAGGCTTCGAGTCCTTACGCAAGCAATGCAGATTGCTTGCTACGGTCCACACCATATAAGAAAAAACTGCCTTACGGCAGTTTTTACTTTATGGTGTGGACCGTACAGGACTCGAACCTGCCACCCCCGCATTGCAAATGCGGTGCTCTACCAGATGAGCTAACGGCCCTAAAACATTTTGCTGCAAAACGTTCGGGCGAACAATTTTTCGGAAAATTGTTTTAGCCCAATGACCAACAAAGAGCTTCTTCGTCAGTAACGGAAAGAATACACTAAAACAGTATCTCAAACAAGTACCCCACCGATCACAGAAGAAGAGCGATGTATCTTTCAACTATTTCCTCAAGTGTAAGCCGTTCCTATTGTGCGGCAGAGGTGGGGTCCATACGATCAAATACCACTGACGCGGCGATTGAGAACCTGATCACCGTGACACGACACATAGTCCAATCACATGATCGAGAAATTCGGGAAACGCTACTCCCCCGGCCGCGAGCGCTTTAGGAATGAGTGATTCATCAGTGAGTCCCGGGAGCGTATTGATCTCAAGCGTGTAGATACCATCATCGGAAATAATGAAGTCTGTACGAGAATAATGCCGTGCACCGATCGCTCGGTGCGCTTTGACCGCCATGTCGCGGAGTGTACTGTGCATCCCAAGCGTGAATCTTCCGGGGCATATCTCACTCGTCGCACCCCCATACTTCGCTTCGTAATCAAAAAATTCCTTGGAACCCTGCGGAACGATCTCGATCGGATAGAGGACAAAATATTCACCCTCCGCTCCGCTGTCAATGACGCACACGGTTGCCTCCTTTCCTGAAATGACATCTTCAACAAGCACATCACCGAATTGTGCGGCGATCTCTATTGCAGACGCCAGTTCCGGAAAAGAGCGCACGATCGTTGTACCAACGGACGACCCCCCCGTAACCGGCTTCACGATAAGCGGAAAATTTCTATTGCGGTAGATCTCAAAAGCGGCATCGGCAATATCCACCCCCCCAACGACGATATCTCCACGGGGTACCAAAAGTCCGTTTTCCACAAAGCGCTCTTTTGCCAGACCCTTGTGCATACCGATGGCCGACGGTAGCGATGCGGAGCCTGTGTACGGCATGCCGAACTGTTCAAAAAGCTGTTGTATCTTCCCATCTTCACCGTACGTGCCATGAAGGGCGTTCCAAATGACGTCAACGTGGGCGGCGATATTCGCAAAGTCCGTCTGCATGCCGTTCATGAGCCACTCACCGCCTTTTGTTAAAATGATATCGACGGGAGCATATTTGTTTTGATCGAGACTACGCAGCACGTTAGCACCCGTATTGAGGGAGACCTCATATTCACTTGAGGGACCGCCGCGCACTACGCCAACACGGATCTTTTCCATACATCCATTATAACGCAAAAGGGACGTCGGGGGTTACTTTTTTGAGGGCGTTATCCTATCTCTCAACTGCCGATGATATGCAACCGCAAAACGATGGGACTCTGCATTACCGAGAAGAATGCCGCGCTTGTATGATTCTACGATCTCCTTGTTCCCCAGTATTGCCTTTGGTTTATGTCGTTCATCCTTAACGACACTGACGATATCGATCGAAGCACCGAGTTCCTTCATTACCTTCTCGGCTCGCCGCTTTTGCGCGGTACTGCCGTCGATCACGAGCAGGTCCGGACTGGTCCATTCCGTGTGGCTGAATCTGCGGCGAAGCACCTCATCAAGATGCAGCGTATCATCGGACTTTTCGCTTTCAATACGGATCTTGAATTTACGATAATCACTCTTCTTTATGTGTCCGTCTTCGACCACCACCATGACACCGACCGTGTATTTTCCTCCGATGTGCGCTATGTCGTACGCTTCAATACGAAATGCTTTCCCTCGCTTTCGAGATGACTCGCGCGACACTTCGCGGATCTCATCACTGATCAGCGACACATCATTGATGTGCATCAGTCCGAACAGCGTGTTCTTGCATTCCTGCGCTTTTTCAAACTCATGTCTTTTCGCATGTGCATGCATCGCTTTTTCGACGCGCGTGAGAACGACCTTTTTCTTTCCTTCAAAGAATAGTGCAATATTACGGATCTGCTCACCGTAGTCCTTTGCGGAGATCTCGCCAGTGCAAACACCCGGACATAAGCCTATTTGGCGATTGAAACATGGCTTACCTTGATGCAGAGTGCCCGTCTGCCTGGGCAGGCAGGTATCTCTGAATGGAAAGATCTTGCGGATCAGTTTCAATGCCATAGCCAAATTCGTTCCGTGCGGAAACGGTCCGAAGATATATTTATATTTACTTTTGAGATCACTGTCTCCCGAAAGCATCGTGCGTTCGCGAATGCTTATGACACGCGGAAATTCTTCCTCAGTGATCACAATATAGTTAAAACTTTTATTATCCTTTTCTTTGGTGTTGTAATACGGCTGATGCTCTTTGATGAGGCTCGCCTCCAAGATCACGGCCTCGAGCACCGAATCGGTCGCTGTATGCATGACGCCCTTCGCGAGCGTGACCATGTCGACGATATGCTTTCCGCGCGTATGCAAAAGATCGTTCGCAAAATAACTGCGTACGCGATCGGCAAGCGATGTCGCTTTGCCGATATACATGATCCCACCTTTGGCATCGAGGAACCGATAGACCCCCGGCTTGTCGGGAAGTTTGGCTTTTTTCAGTTCTTCTTTGAGCATGATCGCAGTTTATTAGCGTTTCCCCTTTGCCAGCATTTTCTTCAGGTATTTGCCGGTATGCGACTTCGGATTATTAGCGACCTCCTCGGGAGTCCCCGTCGCGACGAGTTCCCCGCCGCCCGATCCGCCCTCCGGCCCGATATCAATAACGTAGTCCGACGACTTGATCACGTCGAGATTGTGCTCGATGAGAAGCACGGAATTGCCTTTATCAACAAGCGTCTGAAGGATCTCGATCAACTTTTTGACATCTTCATAGTGCAGACCGATCGTCGGCTCATCAAGCAGATACATCGTGCGCTGCATGAGCGGTCGATACAGTTCTGAGGCGATCTTCACGCGCTGTGCTTCTCCACCCGAGAGCGTGGTTGCCGACTGACCCAACTCCAAATAGCCGAGGCCGACGTCCATCATCGACTTCAACCTGTCGGATATCGCGGGAATATCCTCAAAGAATGTTGTCGCCTCCTCTACGGTCATCTTCAGTACTTCATAGATATTCTTCTTCTTGAATTTGACCTCGAGTGTTTCTTTCTGGAATCGTTTCCCCTGACAAACGTCACAGAGCACATAGACCGTGGGCAAGAAATGCATTTCGACGGCGATCATGCCGTTTCCCTCGCATGCTTCACAACGCCCTCCTTTTACATTGAAAGAAAAACGTGAAGGCTTCCAGCCGCGCACCTTTGCCTCCTCGGTCTCCGCGAAGATATCACGAATGAATGTCCACGCTCCCGTGTAGGTCGCGGGATTCGAGCGAGGTGTCCGTCCGATCGGCGATTGATCGATCAAGATCGTACGATGGAGATACTCGGACCCCAAAAATGATGCGCAGTTATATGTCTTCGCTGAGCGATATTTGCGGTCGAAACGTGCCTGAAGATTCTTGTGCACGAGCTCATAGAGCAACGTCGACTTTCCCGAGCCCGACACCCCCGTGACCGTTACGAGTCGTCCGAGAGGGATATCGACATTCATGTGCTTGATATTGAACGCCTTTCCGCCGCGTATCTGCAAGGCACCCTTCTCTTTTTCTCGCCTTTTTTCCGGAATGGGAATGCTCTTGTCTCCGCGCAGATAATCGAGCGTGAGCGAATGCTCTTTTTTATTGAGGAGGAGATCTTCAAGATAACCGGCTGCGACAACATGTCCGCCGTGCACACCCGCACCGGGACCGATATCAATCAGATAATCGGATGCAAAAATAGTATCTTCATCGTGTTCCACGGTAATAATGGTATTGCCGATGTCACAAAGCTCGCGAAGGGTCTTGATCAGTCTATCATTATCTTTCTGATGCAGACCGATCGTCGGTTCATCGAGCACATAGAGCGCACCGACCAAGCGGGAGCCCAGCTGTGATGCGAGACGGATGCGCTGCGCTTCTCCTCCCGAAAGCGTGTTGGCGCGCCTTCCAAGCGTCAGATAGCCGATACCGACGTCGAGCATGAAGGACAAGCGGGACTGGATCTCCTTTATGACCACGTTGGAGATTTCACGCTCGGTCGGCGTGAGTTTCAATGTTCTGAAATATGCGTCCGCCTCTTCGATCGACATGTCGGTGATGTCGACAATGTTCTTTCCCGTCTCGATGGCCACGCTTCCTTCTTTGGTATTTTTGCTTTTCTCTTTTTTTTCACCTCCGATGCGCACATGAAGCGCTTCTTCGCGGAGCCGCGCTCCGTGACACACCTCACAGACCTCATCACCGAAAAAATGCTTTGTCCCAAGTCCGTTACACCCCTGACATGCGCCTGCAGGAGAATTGAACGAGAACAGTCTCGGCTCGACTTCAGGATAAGAAAATCCGTCGTCCGGACAGGCGAATTTTGCCGACATGAGGATGTCGTCCTCACCGATGACGAGACGCACCAACCCTTCCGTCTCGTCGAGCCCGCGCTCAACTGCTTCGGCTAAACGCTCACGAACACCCTTCACGTTGTCGGTGAATTCGGAAACGAAGAACTCATCGACGAGAATGTCGATGTCGTGTTTCTTGGTCTTTGTGAGAACGATCTGCTCGCGAAGATTCTTTTGTTTCCCATCGATGCGCGCCTTGATGTACCCCTTTGAAAGAAAATCGTAGAGCAACTGATAGTACTCGCCCTTCCTGCCGCGAACGACGGGCGCATAGATCCCAACTTTTAGCGTTGAGTAGGAAACTCCGAGTACGACATCCTTTGCCTCGTGTTTGCCGATCTCTTCCACCTTCTCGATCACAAAATTCATGATCTCCTCATTAGTGAGACGCTTAATGGGCTTTCCACAGGTAAGACAGTGCGGGATACCGATGCGCGCATAAAGCACGCGCAAATAGTCGTAGATCTCCGTGATCGTCGCAACCGTCGAACGCGGGTTCGATGAGTGCGATTTCTGATCGATCGAAATTGCGGGTGAAAGTCCGACGATCTCGTCGACGTCCGGCTTCTGCATCTGATGAAGGAATTGTCGCGCATAGGCAGACAGTGACTCTACGTAACGCCGCTGACCTTCGGCAAAAATCGTATCAAAAGCAAGCGAAGACTTCCCGGACCCCGAAAGGCCGGTGATCACCACCATCTTGTTTCGAGGCATTTCAACGGTGATATTCTTGAGATTGTGCGTGCGTGCGCCGCGCACGATGATACTTCCCAATTCCTTTGTTTTGTGTTTTTCGTTCATGAAGTGAGCGCAATACTAACACATTTTTGTAAAAATGCAATGTCATACCAACTGACTTTCTCCGGGATCAGCGCCGTCCGATCCTATCGATCATTGCTTATGCGGAGTCACAACCATTTTTTTGACCTCCGCGACGATCTCATCAAGAGTGTAATTCGCCTTCACCATGAACTGGTCCGCTCCCCCCTTTAGCGCCTTTTCAATATCTTCGCGCTGTCCGAAATTTGAAAGCATGGATACTTTTGTTTGTGCCAAAGCGGGATTCGCGCGAACACGACTCAGCACTTCAAAGCCATCGATACCCGGCAAAAGAATGTCGAGCAGTATAATGTCCGGTATTTCCTTCTCAGCAAATTCGACGCCCTGCTCACCGTCAACGGCAGCCACGACGTTAAAACCTTCCTTTGCTATCTTCTGAAGCGCAAGATCACGCAAGAATTTATCATCCTCAATGACCAATACCTTGATGGAAGATGCTTCGCGCGGTTCTGCACTTGCAGTCGCCGATGTTGCCGCACCCACCAGAGATGCCGACACGGATGGCACTGCGACTGCGCCCGCTACAGGAAGGACTTTTGCGATCTTTTGCAGTATCTGCGTAGTATCATTTTTGGATTTTACAAAATAATCCTTTACCCCAAGCTTAATGGCGACTGCGATCTCCACCAGATCGCCGCTCTGCGAAGCGGCAATGACCGGCACGAGTGCGATGCGTTCGTCTGCCTGTGCGCGGATCGCCTCAAGCATGGCGATGTTGTTTTCACCGTTCATTCCGACATCGACGATCAGTAATTCCGGAATGGCGACCGAAAAAACATCCCTCAATGACGGTTCATCATGAGCCAATAGTACGCGATATCCAGCTTCCTTAAGTACTCCAGAAAGCCTTGTTGTAAATTCCTCGTCAATGGAAATAATGAGGATTGTTCTTGTTTGTTCGTCGGTCATAATGTAGGTGATAATATTATAGCACGTGCCGGGAATTAAATGTTCAAGGGCAATACAACATGAAAGGTTGAACCCTCCCCCAGCACACTCTCAAACCACATTCTTCCCGAATGTCGCTTGACGATAGTCTGCGCAATAAAGAGCCCCAATCCCGACCCATCTGTCTCCGTGTGCGTGGCATTCGTTGCTCGAAAAAATCTTGCAAATATCTTATCCGACTCCTCCGGTGGTATACCAATACCGTTGTCTTTCACCCAAAAATGCAGTTCATCATCTTCTTGTGCGACACCCACCAATATCACCCCGTCTTTTTTCGTGTATTTGATCGCATTGTCGATAAGATTCTGGAGTACGTCATGCATCTTATCCACGTCTACCTTAATCTTGGGGAGCAGGTCCTTCGGGGATGAAAATTCGATCCGGATGTTCTTCCGCGTCGCAAGAGTCAGCAGATTCCTGATCATTTCCTGCACAATGTCCTCGAACTGTACGGGGACAAAAGCATATTTAATCTTTCCGGACTCTAAGCGATCGACAGAGAGCATATCGTTGACGAGCTTGATCATCCGCTCATTCGAATCAAATCCTTTTTGTAGGAGTTCCTGCTGCTGATCGGTCAATACTCCGGCATCTTTGTCGAGCAGTATCTTCAGCGTCCACTTGATCGCGGAAAGGGGTGTCCGCAGCTGATGCGCCACGACAGAAATGATCTCGGACTTCATTTTATCCAACTGGATCAATTTTTCGTTTGCACTCGTGAGCTCCAAGTCACGACGCACCAACAACTTTGCGCTTTGATCAAATCCTTTAGTTAATTTTTCGAGTCGATCGATCTGACTTTCCTCGCGACTGATCTGTTCCTGAAAAAGTTCATCGCGAGCATCGATCAAGCGAGAAATATACCCGCCAAAAAAACCAGTGAGCACATAGAGGAGTGAAATGACTCCGGACTTGAGCAGCACATTGGTCAGATCATGAGAAAAAAGACGTGACGTATCCCCGATCAGCAATTCAGTGATGATACCCGAATGCAATAATACGGAAAGAAAAACGAGAAAACTGGCTGCAATCGCAACGGAGATCGCTCCGCGAAAACCAAAAATGATCATCGACACGACGATGGGGACAAAAAAGAACGAGTGTCCGATACTTTCAACCCCGCCACCTGTGAACATCATGATAATGAAAAAAAACACCATATCGACGCCAACCTGCGCCATATTCAGTGTATTCACTCGTGCTTCCGTTATGTGCTCCGTATCGATCCTCTTGATGGCGAGAACGAATATCCAGTTACACAACAATACGATGGTGAGCGAAGCGATAAGGATGCCAAGCGCATTCGATCCGCCGGTACCGTCCTGAGCAATAAGTCCTAAAAAAAATGCCAATAGCGCGTAATACCAACGGGCATCGACGATCCAACGCATCGATTGTAAGCGAGCTTCACCGTGTGGTTGATTTTGCATGATACTGCTCTAATATTACGCGATAATGCACCTATTCGGCAATAGCCCAAATGAGCAAAGAGCCGTTATGGAATTGTAAGTCCGGTCCGGATTGACCGCCGACCTGAGCGTAACTATAGAACCCCACCATGGGCACGTCCCTTCCAAGAATACGCTGAATGACCTCGATCTCTTCGTCGACGCGTAGTCCAAACATCTTTTTTCGTGAAACAGAATTGATAATGATGACTGCTTTTGGTTTTTTTCCGTTCAATTTTTTTATTACTTCATTTGCGGCAAGTTCTGCGGTCTCGAGTCCACGTTCGACGTCCGAGATCATGAGGCGGATCTCAGCACCGACGGGTATTGCCGATGCAAAGGTCATTCCGCCCTTTTGGTCAACGAATATCGGGTTACGTAAAAGTACTTCTTCACTGTCGGACAAATAAACACCCAAAGGGTACGACGTGGCGAGGGATGGAAGCAACCCGACATGCAGATCATGGGTATGCTCAAGTCCGAAATAATCTTCATAGATCGATGTCGCGGGCTTTCCATCCAACTCAAGCAGTGTGGTCCCCTCGGAGCGGGTCACCTTGCGTGCGATCCCGATGGGAAGAAACCCGTGCATGGCGACTGCTGCCGCTTGATACTCTCCGGAAAGACCCAACCCAACGATAGAGCCTCGATATGCTTTGTTTTGAAAGTATTGATAGGTCTCGAAGAAAAGAAGATCGTCACTCGCAACCCCACCGCAAACGGGGAACGACGGGCCGAGTTTGCTCATGAAACCGCCAATGGTCGCATCTGCATTCCCCGATAATACATCGAGAAATGTTAAGCAGGAGCTCATATATCCGCGTGAGTTATACTGGAGCGTATTCGCACATTCTTCACCCGCCTTTTTAGGGTTCCAGAGAATATGATTCCCCATCGCGCCCCAAAATTGCACCTGATCTGAAGAGATCGCCATGATCACCACACTACCTTCAGAGGAAATTCCCTCGCTTGAGATCTCTCCCGCGGATGAACATCCGACGATGACGGCATCGGACGCGAGCTCTCCGACCCCGTCGAGCATCTTGTCCTGGTCAAGTGCGATCGAACAAAAAACGATGAGCGCATCCGCCTTCTTCCCAGGAGGCAAACCGGAGAGCGCGGCCGCGCACGCCTCTCTTCCTGCTTTTTGCGGATCTTTTCCTGTCCCAACTCCGATACTTGCGGCTATCATAAAAAGAAGTATACCATTTTCAAGCCCTAGGGAGGTCGTTATTCACACCATGACGGCAACGTATACGACGATATTTATGATTTCTTCTTTCGCGATGCTGCCGACGACCGCTCATGTAACGGCTCACCCTTCAGCATCTTTATCTCATCACGGAGGAGTGCGGCGCTTTCAAAATCCAACTCTTTTACCGCGGCAAGCATTTGCTTTTCCTTTTGCTTAATCAGCTTTGCCGGATCTTTGTTAAATGCCTTTTGGTCGATAAGCAAGAGCTCATGGAGTGTCTTTTCATGAACCGTCTGAAACTGCTCGGTGATGTCATGGATCTTCTTTTTGATCGTCACCGGTGTGATCCCGTGCTGCTTATTGTATGCGACCTGTATCGCGCGTCGCCTATTGGTCTCCCTTACCGCTGCGTTGATCGAACCCGTCATCACGTCCGCATAGAGAAGCACTTTACCTGAAACATTTCGAGCCGCGCGACCCATCGTCTGAATGAGCGATGTTTCGGACCGGAGAAACCCTTCTTTGTCCGCATCCAAGATGGCGACCAATGACACCTCAGGAAGGTCGAGCCCCTCACGCAGCAAGTTCACCCCAACAAGACAGTCAAATGTTCCCTTGCGAAATTCTGTGAGGATCTTGATGCGGTCCATTGTCTTCACGTCACTATGCAGATATTCTGATCGTACGCCTTTTTCTTTGAGGTAGACGGAAAGGTCTTCCGCCATTTTTTTGGTCAATGTTGTTACGAGAATACGCTCGTCTTTTTTTACGACGGCTATCGCTTCGTCGATGAAGTCGGCAACCTGTCCGCGAAACGCGCCTTTTTCCACTACAGGACGGATCACGATCTCGGGATCGACGAGTCCGGTCGGACGAATGACCTGCTCGACGACTTGTTCGCTATGCACGCGCTCATAGTCGCCGGGAGTTGCCGATGTGAAAATGATCTTGCCGACACGCTCTTCCCACTCGGGAAATTGCAAAGGTCTGTTGTCGCGAGCCGATGGAAGCCGAAACCCATACTCGATCAGATTATTCTTTCTCGCTTGGTCTCCGGCATACATCCCTCGTATCTGAGGAATCGTCACGTGAGACTCATCAATAATCGTGAGAAAATCGGGTGTCCCGTCCGCGGTATGTGGAAAATACGAAAGCAGCGTTTCAGGCGGTTCGCCGGCAGCCTTTCCCGAGAAGTGCCGTGAATAATTCTCAATGCCGCTGCAGTATCCGACCTCCTCGATCATCGCCATGTCATACTTCGTGCGACGTTTCAATCGTTCTGCTTCAAGCGGTTTGCCCTCTTTCTCAAATTCTTTTAGACGCTGCGCGAGCTCGATCTTCATGTCGGCCAATGCACGCTTCCGCTCAACTTCATTCGTCACGAAATGCTTTGCGGGAAAGAAAAATACCGACTGCTCTTCCGAGACGATCGCGCGCGTGATCGGATCGATCTTTCTGATCTCCAAGATCTCGCTGCCGCTGAATGAGAGCTGATAGATCATGACCTCGCCGGTCGGCATGATCTCAAGTGTGTTTCCGATACCGCGAAATGTACCCGGGCGCAGGTCCGCATTGGTACGATCGAAATAGACATTCACCAATTTACGAATGACATCATTCCGTGAGATGCGCTCGCCGACGGTAAGCTTAAGATTAACGCGAAGATATTCGTCCGGTGATCCCAAGCCGTAAATACATGACACCGATGCAACGATGATCACATCCTTGCGGGAAAGCAGTGCTTGGGTAGACGCATGGCGTAATCGATCGATCTCTTCGTTGATCTGGGCGTCCTTTTCAATATACGTATCCGTCGTCGGCAGATACGCTTCCGGTTGGTAGTAATCATAATAGGATACAAAATAATGCACCGCATTGTCCGGAAAGAACATGCGGTACTCTTGCGCGAGCTGTGCGGCAAGTGTTTTGTTGTGCGCGATCACCAATGTCGGCTTGTCGACCTTTGCAATGATGTTTGCCGCAGTAAAGGTCTTTCCCGAACCGGTCACGCCGAGCAGTGTTTGGTAGCGCATGCCAGCCTCTATTCCTTCATAGAGTTTTTTGATCGCTTCCGGCTGGTCCCCCGCCGGTTTCCAGTCGCTTTGTAGGTTGAAATTCATCCTTGACAAGATAGCATAAAGTTGTCATTTCAGCAACGCATGCGCATGCCTCCTACTTCCCCTTACGATAGGTTTCAGTATACTAAACACAGACAAGGATTGGAGGGGTACCATGCCGAACATTTGCGGAAAACCGATCTTTCCTCTGCGCGGCTTCATTCCGATCGGACACTGCGGTCTCATCGAGTATCATGATGGAAAATGTATGATGCAGATTGAGACAAAAAGCGACGCGATGCAGACGAAGCAGCTCGACATCGATCTCCGAGACCTATGGAAACCGATAAGGGATCTTCCCGATGGTCATACACCCTGTTTTCCGTTCGCGTATGAAACGTAGCACATGTTCCGCCGAATATATATCGGCGGAACTTTTATTTAGTATAGAAATCTCTGAGTGTTCGCTCTTTCAATACTTCGTACGTCCCGTCGAATAACGAGAGGCGTATCCGTTCGACCAAACTGACCGCAAAATACAAATTATGAATGGAGCCGAGTGCGGCACCGAGCATCTCGTCCTCACGAAAGAGGTGTGCGAGATACGCGCGCGTATGATTTGTGCAGGTATAACATCCGCAGTCATCTTCGACAGGAGTATGATCGTCGATATATTTCGCATTCGTGATGTTCATACGCCCATGCTTTGTATACAAGGAACCGTTCCTCCCCAATCGTGTCGGCGAAACGCAATCGAACGTATCCACGCCGGCTTCGATGCCGTAAAAGAAATCGATCGGCTCACCGATACCCAACAGATGCCGGGGTTTATTCTCGGGAAGTATCGCATTCACCCATCGGACAGCGGTGCCGATGTCGTCCTTACTGAATGACCCTCCGATGCCGAAACCGTCAAAATCCATTGCGCCGATCGTTCGTGCGGCCTCTTCCCGCAGATCGCGATGTTTTCCTCCCTGGATCACGCCAAAGAGTGCCTGGTCCCCGCCCAATGATCGATGCTCCGCAAGGCTACGCTTCGCCCATTCGTGAGTGCGGTCGAGTGATGCTTTTTGCTTGTCATACGGTGCATGCGGTGAGGTGCATTCATCGAACGCGACAATGATGTCAGCACCGATGTTGTGCTGGATCTGAATAGACCGTTCAGGCGTAAAGCGGTGTGAGCTTCCGTCGCGATGTGACTTGAAGGTGACCCCTTCATCGTCAATCGTTGCAAGCTGTCCGTGATCGCTCTCCGTATCTTCCTGATTCTCCTCTTCACTCGCCACCTTACCGATTCCCTTTCCATATGCAACTCCGAGTGAGAACACCTGGAATCCGCCCGAGTCGGTGAATGTGGGGCCATCCCAGTTCATGAATTTACCGAGCCCGCCCGCCCTCTTCACCAGCTCATCACCCGGAGCGAGGTAGAGGTGATAGGTGTTCGAAAGAACAATTTGCGCTCCGATACTCTTTACCTGCTCCATCGTGAGAGACTTCACGGTTGCCTTCGTCCCGACAACGATGAACGCCGGTGTCCTGATATCGCCGTGCGGTGTATGAATGATTCCCGCGCGCGCGAGTGAACCCCCTCCGACCTTTTTCTCTATGGTGAAACCGAATTTCTTTGAATTCATGATAATGATGACTATACCACGTAGGGAAAAATTCATGATATATTTACGCACATGAAACAATACCTGGACTACCTGCGCACGATAAAAGAAAAAGGGGCTAAAAAAGAGGACCGCACGGGGACCGGGACGGTCAGCGTCTTCGGGCATCAAATGCGTTTTGACCTCTCGGAAGGACTACCGCTCACAACGACAAAAAAGTTGCCGATCAAAACGATCATTCATGAACTACTGTGGTTTCTGAAAGGTGACTCGAATCTCCGCTACCTCGCACAAAATAATGTGCATATCTGGGACGAATGGCCGTACAAAGCGTATCTCGTTCGCAATGGCCTGCCGGTACCTAAAACCGATTCGGACGAATGGAAAATGGGGATTGCCGCATTCGTCGAGAAGATCAAAACAGATGATGCATTCGCAAAAGATTTCGGTGAACTTGGTCCGATCTACGGATACCAGTGGCGCAGCTGGCCGACCCCGAAAGGCGGTCACATTGATCAGATCGCACAGGTCATCGCACAGATAAAGAATAATCCCGATTCCCGCCGCATGATCGTGTCTGCCTGGAACGTTGCCGACATCGAGGAGATGGCGAAGGCGGGACTTCCGCCCTGCCACTGTCTATTTCAGTTCTATGTCGCCGACGGAAAACTCTCATGCCAGCTCTATCAGCGCAGCTGCGACTCTTTTCTTGGTGTTCCCTTCAACATCGCATCGTATGCACTCCTGACCGAGATGATCGCGCATGTCACAGGACTCACCCCCGGTGAATTCATTTGGACGGGGGGCGATTGCCATATCTACAACAATCATTTTGAGCAAGTGGCGGAGCAGCTCGCTCGCACCCCGCGCACACTTCCCCGACTCGTGATCAATCGCAAGGTCGATTCGATCTTCGACTTTCACATAGATGACTTTGACATCGTTGGATACGACCCTCTGCCTGCCATCAAAGCCCCAATTGCCGTCTGATCATAGTTGCGCTACTTTTTATTTTTTCTCCACATGACCCTCACACTTATTGCCGCAATGGATCGACAGAATGGGATCGGTTTCAAAAATACTATTCCCTGGATGGGTAAGGTCCCTTCCGATATGCGATGGTTCAAGCAGGCGACGATGGGTCATCCCGTAGTCATGGGAAGAAATACCTTTGACGCAATGGGAGGTCGAGCGCTTTCGGATCGGACCAATTATGTACTGACACGCCAAAGCGAACATGCCATTGAAAGAGTGTTCACCGCAAAAGCATTGGAAGATGTTCTTGATCTCTACAAAGAGACCGATGAAGAGGTCTTCGTTATCGGCGGTGCCCAAGTTTACAAAGAAGCCCTCCCGCTTGCCGACAAACTCTTCATCACCATTGTGGACGGAGTCTTCGAAGCCGACACGTATTTCCCAAGATGGAACGATGCTGAATGGGTCATCGCAGAAGAGCGATATGTTCCGCAAAGTGACACAGACAAATTCGCACTTCGTTTCCTTACACTGAAGAGAAAAACCGCCTGATCAGGGGCGGTTTTTTATTGAAACAACGATATCGAGTAGCTTGGACTGATCGAGACGACGAAGTCGATCGGCAAACATGTCTATTGTCACTTGGGGCACAACTCCACGATAGAGCGCGATGGTGTTCTTGTGAACCTCAACAAAACCGCCAATGCGCTTAATGCGTCTTACCTCAGACTGAAAAGACTCAGAGCGGATGAATGTTTCGGCATCGCACTCAATAATCTCGAGGGCAAGATTCGTGCAACCGGGCGACCGCGCCCCGTGCTCGCTATAGATCTCAAAACCCACTAAATACGGATTTGCTGACTGCGAAACATGCCTTTCTGCAACTCCACAATCAACACATTTCCACGTGTAGTTCATTTAGATGCCTCCTGTTTGGTGCTTGTACTATCTGCGACTTAGATTAGTTGATGGGATTACTTCGTCAAGTTTTGTTTCACAAAGTGGAGCGCGCCATGCAGTCCGCCGATATCTCCCAGTTCAGAATGTTCAATCTTTGGGAGCTCGGGGTAAATATTGAGAATCCCTTTCAGATGTGCGCGCACGCGATCAACAGGAATGCCGATCTTCTTCATCATCGAACCGCCGAGGACAACGATGTCCGGCGACCAATGGACGATTGTATTATTAAGACCATACGCAAGAAGACGTGCCATTTCTTCCCAAAATACCTCATCGGTGATCTCAAATGGCTTCTTGCCGTATCGTGCGGTGACTGCCGATCCGGAGATCTGCGATTCAAAATCAAGACCCGTACCGCAGACCGACACCTTACAGAGTGATCCGTCTGCGTCGATGATCTGGTGACCCGGCTCAAAACCTATGGCAGAGATGTCGATCGACTGATTCACGATCCGCACACCTCCCACTCCCGTCGAAACGGTCATATAGACGACGATAGGATACCCGCGCCCCGCGCCCGCAACCGCCTCACCGAGACCTACGATTGCCGTATCATTCTCAATGAATGTCGGCACACCGAACGACTGCTCAAGCGCAGCCTTGATGGGTTTTCCATTCCAACCTTGAAGATGCGGGCCGTTCAAAAATTTTGTCTTATCACGAGAAAGTGTTCCTGCGATCCCACCGCCTGCAGCTATCAGTTTTTCTCCATTCAGTAATTCAGCGGACAGACTTTTCAGCATGAGCATCCCGGCATCGAAATCTTTCGGGGTCTCAACAATCTTCGGCTCTCCGAAGGTCTCACCGTCTTTTGATAATGCTACACGCATATTTGTCCCACCAATGTCGAACAGTATGAACATATGTTTATTGTTAATTTTAGTCTTTTAAGCTTCCAAGGATTCGCCTCGTGCCCTCTTTGTAATCCTCTACATTCGGCTGATCAAAGGGGTCTACGTGCATCAGTGCCGCCAAATGAATGACCGCAAGCATGCGCCACTCGAGGTACGCACCAAGCACGTACGGTGAAATGGTCGGGAGCCGCACCTCGGCGAACGGCAATGCGTTCTTCTGATACCCGCTCATGACACCGTCGAATATCGCTGACATGATCGTGCTGGGACTTTTTCCGGCAATTCCTGAAACCAGACCCTGCAAAAGCCCCTGCTCGGGAACACGCCGTGACGACGTACTCCCCGCGTGAACGAGCATGGTGAATTTGTCTTTCGGTCCGCCAAAGTAGAGCTGTGCCATTGAGTGGAGGTCGGTCGAACCGATCGAGACAATCGGAGTGATGCCTACATGGACGACTTTCCCCGAGAGGTCTTTCTCTTTGCCGAGCGACTCTGCAATGAGCTGCCGCTCCCATTTCCCGAGCGACTCAAGCTCCGGTGCAAAGTGAAAGATATTGAGTATCGCTATTCCCCGTTGCATTTCCGCATGAAGGATCTCCGCAGATCGTCTTGCGTGATGCGTATTCGGGTCATCGGAAATACACTGCGCAAGCATATCTTTCGCCCCATCACGGAGCGCTACAACGTCGACCCCAGCAAGCAAGAGCGGGAATAATCCAACGGAAGAAAAAACGGAGAAACGACCTCCGACAACCTTGGGTATCTCAAGCAGCCCATATTTTTTTTGTTCAGCAATCTTCCAGAGTGCGGAAAATGCGTCCGTCGTACAAACGACTCGCTCCTCAATGCCGTCTATGCGCTGCATCAGATATCGCATCAGGAGCTCAAAGTTAGCGATACTTTCCGTCGTCGTTCCGGATTTGCTTATTAAATTAATGACGAGTTCCTCTTTATGATGTACATCGCCCCCAAGCACTTCTTCGAGATCATGTATCATCCGAGCGGAAGTGGTATCAAGAAATAAGAGTTTTGGGGCCTTATCGGAAAGGAGATCAAACGGTCCTCGCAGTGCGTCGTAAATGGCCCTTGTACCCAAATTAGACCCGCCAATACCGATAATGATGATGAACTTAAGTTGTGATGTGTAAAAACGCTCCGCCACCTTCTTCACATCCCCGAGGATGTTCGGATCGAGCGGTAAACGGATCACTTCGTTGTGTGACACATATGCTCCGGAACGAAGTGCTGCGATGCGGCGAAATTCCGTAAGCAATGCCTCGGATGCGCTGCCTTCATGGCTCGTACGCAGCGGCGACGTATTGTAATAATGGCAGGAAAGTAGGTTATCCATGAGGGTTCTTTGTTTCACTTATCAGACTAAGTTCTTTGAGCTTTTGCATATACATGATCACGGTGCGCAAAAATTCAGCATGACTCCATGTTAACGGTGCCGCTCCCACCTGTTCACGCGTATATGGATTCAATTGTTCGGAAAGTATTCCCGAGCGAAGCGTGTTTCGTTCTACCCAATTGAGATCGGCGCGCACTTTATCGAGATCACGATCACTGCGTGCGATGCTTATCTCCCACTGTGTGTACCATAAGGTGGTAATGAACCATGGATTCCCCGGCACATCTGCTGCGGATCGGTAATATTGGTCACCTTCATAGCGAGCCATCCCGCCGACCGGAGTATTTATCGTCAATCGCTCCTTTGTGATACGCACTGCACTCTGCAAGCGCTCATCATCCTGAGGCAATATCCCAAAGAGAAATACTCCATACGCGCTCGACGCATCCAAGGTGCGATCGAATGTCATTTCGCCGCTATCGCTAATGAGTGCGGAGCGGAGAAAATAGCCGCTCTTTTCGTCATACAGATACTTGATGATCGCACTACGCATCTCCTCCGCAACAGTACGAAAACTATGCTCGGTACGTTCTTCACCAAAAATATGCGCAAAACGTGCCGCCGCCATGAGTCCCGCATACACCGTAGCTGCGGTGTATGTATGCACACCGAATTTTTCCTCCCACAGATTGTATGATGGTTTTGGCAGCCCTGTGTATGGGTCACGATAGGTCGTCAGGAATGTTGCGGCTTTCTTTATGAACGACTCATAAATCGACTCAATGTAGTCAAGATCCTTCGATGCGATCCAGTGTTCCCAGAGTGCCCACAAGATCAGCGCTGTTTCATCTTCCTGTATCGGAAGTTCTGTCTTTCCGTTCACGACGTAGCCATGCCATGATGAACCCAACGACTCATCGGCACGATACTTATGCATCAAATAGCCGTCTTTACTGATCACGTGATTGCAAAAATCAAAGAATTTACGGGCACTGTGTCTGTCGCCAAGCCAATCAAGCGTCACGGTGACATATGCGGCATCTCTCGGCCATACGTAGGCATAGGTGTCTCTCCCTCCTTGAAGCATATCTGAATCGCCGGACGCGATGATGCCGCCGTGAATATCGACGTGAGACCTTAGGTAAAATTGCGATTTCTTGAAGAGGTCGATCACGTTGTCTCCTAGTCCGTAAAAATTCCAATTGAGCTTCTCCACCCATGCGTTCCAATAATCACGCGTTGTTTTCATCAAACTGTCGGGTGAATGACGAAGGACATAAGTGTTCAATTCCTTTGCCTCATCGACAGAGTGACCGATGGTCATCCAGTAGTGAAATGTCTCCACACTCTCACCTTCTATCTGCATGGCCATCGCGACCGTCGAGTCAACACTGCCGTGTTCGATCGTGTTTTTTGACAGCAGTCCGTCTTCCGCATCCTTATATGTTCCCTCCTTTCCTTCGATCTGAAATATGCCGACCGTATAGTCGGTCAATCCACGACCTTCCCGCAATGCGTTGATGAGAAATGCTCGCGCGCCCTCATAGTGAACGACGGTATTGCTTTGTGGATCGTAAAATGCGGTATCACCCTTGTCGGAATGACAAAGCTCGAACTGTTGATTGAAAAAGACGCGTACTTCACGTTTTTGCGTGAGCTTATTCAATACCTTTATCTTACGCAGAAAGATATTCTTTTCATGACACAATACATCGGTGAAGTGTATCTCCAATTGGAGTGCACTCGAGTATGCCGTCGTAAGACCTGTATATGCGAGATCGGACTGTACATTGATTGTCCACGAACCATCATCAAGCCAGGAGAACCGTCCGTCCACCCAGACACCCAGGCGATGCGCATTGGAGCCGCCCGCGTGATTTTCGAGTCCGACGTAGGGAAAATAGATATCACGCACACGCGCATACGCGTCCGTTAATATAAGGAGCGAACCGTTTCCGAATGAAAGGTGCTTAGCCATTGCTACAGTATACCTGCTCGTTTTCTAATTAACAAAACGGATAATGCGTTCCGAGATCGCGAGGATGATCATTTTTTTGTCACGGAATGCTTTTTCACTGCGACTTTCTTTTTTGGAGCACTCACGGTCTTTGCGACCTTTACGACAGCCTTCTTCGCGGGTGTTGTCTTCTTTTTTGCGACGGAAAGTTTTTTGCTCTCCACGCGTTTGTTCTTTTTTTCTTCGATGCGCAGACGGAGATCGTGAATCACGTTGTTGTACGCAATGAATGCTTCGTAAGGGGTATCGTAAGGATTGAAATATTTGTGCACGTCACCATCGGAGAACCACTTTGTACACATATAGTAAAAATGATCTGAGGTTTGAAGTTTGCGCCAATCTTCGATGATCTTTACGTCACCCGTGGCAAACACGTCCGCCTCAAGCGCGTAGATGTTGTTGATCGCCTCGTGCTGCATCGTATTGGATAACCACGCAGAGAGATCGCGCTCCACATCGGCCCATGAGACGTAATTGTGCGCATCAAACTCTCCTACCGCCTCATATTTGTCTGCAACCTCAGACGGGGTAAGGAATTCATTATCGGGATGCTTAAGGATCTCACCCGGAAGTGCGCGCATGAAATCGAAGATGCCGGTATCTTCCCACTGGTGTTCGCCGAATGTCTCATAGTCCATGAACAAGTTCACGACATTACCGTTACCGTTGACGTTATTCACCCACTGAGTGAATTTCTCCGAGGTAAGCGGCCATTCCTCCCAGCTCTTTGAGGAAAAACGGAAGGCGATATCATCGGACAATTTATAGTTCTTGAGAAGAGTCTTGATGGACGTTGTGCCCGGAGACTTGTAGACGAAGTTCGGACTGCGCCATCCGAGTAAGTGATCGGCACCTTCCGCGAGGATCGCCTTGTATCCCATTTCTTCGACGTACTTTGCCAATTCGTTATTGTAGATAAGTTCGGTGTTACGGAATACTTTTGGAGTGACGCCAAAAAGCTTTTTCACCTTTGCGCGATGGAGCTCTACCTGGCGTACAAATTCATCTTTTGAATAAAGGAAAGAGAGCGAATGGTAATAGGTCTCATCGAGAATTTCCACTCGTCCGGTCTTTACCAGTTTTTGAAACGAGATGAGCGTCTCCGGTGAAAATTCTTCAAGCTGATCGAGAAAGACTCCTGAAAACGAGTAAGCGATCTTGAATTCCGGATGCTTTTCAAGGAGCTCGAGCATGAGCTTATTCGTCGGCAAATAACATTTACCCGCAACCTTGTGGAGAATCTTTTCGTTGTTGATATCACGATCGGAGCGATCATTGAAATATTCGTGATCATGACCGACATCGAATATACGATATTTCTTTATACGGTAAGGTTGATGCACCTGAAAATAGAAACAAATAGAGGCCATGATTTTATAAGTTAGATCTGTGTGCTGATATCCATATGATCAGTCTGCACGATTGATAATGTCCTCATAAATTTGCGTGCACTTTCCCGCTGCGCTTTCCCAGGTCACATGTTCAACGTCCTTTGCACCCAATTCTCCGAGCGTATCGCGAAGCGCATTGCTTCCGACAACGTTAATGATCTTGTCGGCCATATCGTCAACATCCCAAAAATCCGACTTGAGCGCATGCGTCAGCACCTCCGAGACGCCGGACTGTTTTGAAACAAGAATAGGAGTACCATTTGCCAACGCCTCAAGGGCAGTAAGTCCGAACGGCTCCGAGATCGACGGCATGACATAGAGATCTGCTGCGCGATAGAGCTTCAAAAGTTCGTCTCCTCTCACGAATCCCGCGAATACAATCTTGTCTCCAAGACCCATATCCGAAGCGAGACGGATGATCTGGTGCTCCATATCGCCTGACCCGGAAATGATGAAAAGCACGTTTGGATCATACTCAAGCACGCGCTTTGCAACCTTGATGAAATAATCGGGGCCCTTCTGGATAGTGATACGTCCGACAAAAAGCACGATCTTCTTACCCTGTGCGCGAATATTGCTCAAAGCCGCAGGAAGCTCGTGACGGTAATCTTTATGATCGATCCCGTTATGCACCACCATGATCGCTTCGGGTGCAATACCGTAATGTTCAACAATGACATTCTTCGTATGCTGCGAAACAGCGATGATGCAGTCTGCCGCATGGAGTCCTCGACGCTCCTCTTCGTAGATGTATTGATTGGGGTGCCCCGCGGTACGATCGAATTCTGTGGCATGGACATGTACGATAAGCGGCTTTCCGGAAATACGCTTCGCCTCCATCCCTGCGCGGAATGAAAGCCAGTCATGCGCATGAATGACGTCGTGCTCTTCCTCCGCAGCAATGACCCTCGCCTGAAGACCGTACCGTCTCACCTCGTCAAAAAGATTCAATCCGTAGATCTCATTTTCAGGAGTTTTGAGCAGGTATTCATCGTACAATTCGGAGGTAATGTACGGATGAATGAGCGACGTGACACTGCGGAATTTGATGTTGCGAATATTGGCAAAGACGATCTTCATGAAGTCGTGCTCAAGACCGCCAAGTTTCTTGGGTAGCACAAAAGTCACCGAGACTTCGCTCCGTGAAAGACTTTTAGTAAGGCCATAGCAAGCCATACCAAGGCCACCGCTGTTATGTGGCGGGAACTCCCATCCAAACATGAGTACCTTTATATTCTTCATTGAGGAAATAAAATGAACAAAGCCGCGTTAACGTTGTCTAAAAAAGAAACAACAAACGACTAAACAACCCCGATATTATAACATATAAGCAACACAAACTCATACAATGTGCACTAGAAATGAACACATTTAGGACACTATAGCAAGTATGCTTCTTGTTACCGTACGACGAATGACACGATCACGACCTTTTCAGGTGAAAACGGAGGAAGATCTGTGAGGCGATTGAACTGACCATCCCCATCATCCGGAAGTAAGGCCGCAAAATACCTACCACCGGCAAGGGTCCCTTCGGGGCGAAGCAGCTCTACGGCAGTGATCTTGTCCCCACCATTCACCTTCTGTGCGCCGAGGATAGACCCCGGTTTTCCGTCCTTCTCCTCGTAGATCGCGACCCACGAAGTCTCTGTAACGCTCACTGCACTTATAAGAACAGTGATCCCAGCCGCTTGGTCGAGAACGGTGATGCCCACACGGGAATTCGCCGGGACTGAAGGCGGTAACGGGAATTGTTTCGCGGGCGAGATTGCCTGTTCGGATGCGGAAATATCCATAGCGGGGTTGCTATCCGTTGTAGAAGGCGTTGTTGACGTGATGCTCGCATCATTCGTACCGCTTCTTGAAAAGGACTTTACTGCTGCCGTGCCGATAAAAATACCGATGACAAGCATCAAAATAAGCTGTTGAGTTTGTTTGGTCATATGAAACAAGGGTAGCAAATATAGAGGGTAAGTCAAAAAGAACATGTAGGGTGCGGTATTTATCAAAAAAGTCAAAAACACAGCACTTGTTTTTGCTGCTGAATTTCTTCTGCCAGTCAATTGGTCTAAATTTTTAATTTTGACTCTACTCTCTTTAGCAACACCGCATTCGTGGCCACAATGATCGAGGATGCGGACATGAGCAGGGCCGCAATCTCAGGACGAAGTGACCAACCAAATGGTGTGTAGAATATTCCCGCGGCAACGGGAATGGCAAGCACGTTATAGATAGCCGCCCAAAAAAGATTCTGTTTCATCTTGCGTACTGTAGCCTTCGAGAGACGGATCGCCGCCACAATGTCGTAGGGGTCCGACTTCATAAGCACGATATTGGCGGTTTCAATCGCTACGTCGGTACCCGCGCCGATCGCGATGCCAATATTTGATTGAGCGAGAGCGGGTGCGTCATTGACGCCGTCGCCGACCATCGCCACAAATTTCCCTTCGTCTTGTAATTTTTTCACAAAACTCGCCTTGTCTTCCGGCATGACTTCTGCGAATACACGGTCAATCCCAAGTTCCATCCCAACAGCCTCTGCAATTTTTTTATTGTCCCCAGTGATCATCGCAGTTTCTATGCCAAGTTTTTTCAGTTCCGTGATTGTTTTTCGGGACGACTCACGAACAGCATCGAAAATACCGATAAGTCCGACCGTCTTTCCGTCAACAGCGATGATGCTCAACGTTTTTCCCGTTGCCAACAATTTTTCAATTTCCACCTTCACACCCTCGATATCAACACCCCTCTCTCGAAGTAATCGTTCAGTGCCGATCAACACATTTTTTCCGCCAACCCCTGCTTCAAGCCCCAAGCCGGAAAGTGATAGAAAATTTTCTATTGCAAGAAGAATAATTCCGCGCTTTTTTGCTTCAACAATTATAGCCGCCGAGAGAGGATGATTAGACTTGGATTCAACGCTTGCGGCATATTGCAGAATTGCGTCTTCGGAAATTTTTCCAAGTGCGATAATGTCAGTCACTCTTGGTTTGCCCTCCGTAAGTGTTCCTGTTTTATCAAGTACGATGGCATTTATTCTTGATGTACCTTCAAGCGTAGAGGCGTCTTTGATGAGAATATTGTGTTTCGCGCCAAGTCCGGTCCCCACAGCAACCGCCGTAGGTGTCGCAAGCCCGAGTGCATCGGGGCACGCGATGACGATGGTCGAAATGGCGAACGTGAGCGCGACGACGAATGTTGCACCTGCGATGACATACCACCCAAGAAACGCGAGGATACCGGACCCGACCGCAAGCACGACGAGCCATGACGCGGCTTTGTCGGCGATCCTTTGTCCTGGTGCTTTAGAATTTTGCGCCACCTCAACCATTTTGATAATAGAGGCAAGCACGGTGTCCATTCCAACTTTTGTGGCGCGAAATTGTACCGATCCATTTTGATTGATCGAACCACCTATTGTCTTGTCGCCAACTTTTTTAAGCACGGGAAGTGACTCCCCCGTAACAAGTGCTTCATCAATGGATGTTTCGCCCACCACCACTTCACCATCAACAGGAACCTTATCGCCGGGTTTTAGCACAACGATATCACCCACAACCACCTCCGTGCTTGGGATCAACATTTCTTTTCCGTCGCGCACCACTCGCGCCTGCGGAGGCACGAGGTCAAAAAGCGCATGAAGCGAATCTGAAGTTCCGCGACGAGATTTCATTTCCATCCAATGCCCGAAGAGTACGAAGGTGACGAGCATTGCCGCCGCCTCATAGAATGCTTCTCCTGAAGCATTGAACGCAAGAATGACACTGCCGACATACGCCGCCAAGACTCCTGTTGCAATAAGCACGGACATGTTGAGCTTACGTGCTCTGAGTGAGTAGTACGTCCCGGTAATGAAGATCGAGCCCGCCCAAAAAACTATTGGTGTCGTCAGGAGAAAGAGGAGTAAGTTTTTTGGGATGGGTGACGGAAGCAAGATTCCAAAGAGCATCTCACCCATCCGTGAATACAAGACGATAGGGATAGTGAGCGCGAGCGAAATGAAAAATCTCATCCGCATGTCAAACTCCATCTCTTTTGCCATATTTGGATCAGTCATCGCTCGCTCGTGGTCCATGTGGCTCATATGCTGCATTGATCCTTGAGCATCCGAATGTCCTCCATTTGTTGTGTGATGATGTGTGTGGTCCATAACTTAATTATACCGCTTCTTTCATAAAGACCGTCGACTAATCTTTGTGTTCTTTGTGCAAGTCAGCAACATGTCCTCCGTGACTTCCATGCATAAGGAGATGCATGAAGAAACACCCGAGCAGGAATGTGAATGAGAGATAGGGGGCAAGGTGTTCTCCGTGGTTAGCAACAAGGTAGATTCCTGAAATCATAAGGAGTGCGAGTAATACATACCGAAGGTGGAAGCTTGATTGATTGTTCATTATTTTGTTGGTTCAACAATTTCACACTCTTAAGCATCACCTAATGCTACATATCCATCTTCGTGACATTCCCCTCCGTCATACTCTTGCCGTTCGTCTGACTCTTTGTGCCATATACAGAAAGGTCCTTGGCGGCCATTGAGAGATCGTTATCGTTGTATTTTGCTCCACGATCCTCAAGAAGCACGCTGGCATTCACCATGACATCGCCCATTTTTTTCATTTGTTCTCCATCAGCAGTGATCATCTTGGTAAGCTCTGCAACTTTTGTTGAATCAGTCGATGCCACATTGCTACCTCCCGACAGATATCCTACTCCGCCGCCAATAACGAGCGCAACGACGGTGGCAATAATTGTTGTTTTGTTCATATGAGTTTGATTTTATTGATCGAATTAATTAATACGGATTGCGTATCGTCTTGGGCTGTCACGCCCGTGAATATTTTCCATATGTTTGGTTAGAACCCGGATGAGGATTCGTGATCAATTTGTAATACCGCCTTTTTACCGAAACGATAAAGCAAGGCTGGGGTAAGAAAGAGGGAGATGACCGTCGATGACAGCAGTCCCCCGAATACCACAACCGCAAGCGGATGGAGCATCTCTTTGCCCGGCTCATCGCCATAAAGGAGAAGTGGCACTAACGCGAGCGAAGTTACCAGCGAAGTCATCAATACTGGCGTCACACGATCAAGCGTCGCACGAATGATCGTTGCGGGCGTAAAAGGCTCTCCTTCGTTTCGCACAAGCGACAGCGTGCGACCGATGAGCATGATGCCATTACGCGAGACTATTCCTGCGAGCGAAATAAAGCCGACCAAATGCGCGAGATTAATCGTCCCCCCCGTGAACCAAATGCCCAACATTCCTCCGATCATCACCGTCGGGATATTTGCGAGCACCAAGAGTACAATCGCTGTTGAATGAAACGCGCGATAGAGGACTGCGACGATCATCACAAACCCAGCGAGAAAGACGAACGCAAGTCGTCGCGTGCTTTCTTTTTGGCTTTGATAGTTTCCCTCGAAGGAAAGCGTCACGCCGACGGGGAGTTCGCCGCTCTCAAGTGCAAATTTCACTGCCTCAACTTCACCGACGAGATCACTTCCTTGATAATTTGCGGTCACCGCAAGTACGCGCTTTCCGTTTTCATGGTCGACGCTATTGCGACCTCCTTCAATGCGTACGTCGGCAACGCTTCCCAGTGATGCCGCCTCCATAAACGGCAGCGCAATATCCCGCAACGATGCCATTGCCCCTTTTGATTCAGCATCGTACCGCGCAACAACATTTACCGAAGCGGCACCGAGTCGCACTTGCCCGAGTGTGTCACCCATGAGGCCCATCTCGAGGTCACTTGCCACACCCCCCGCAGAAAGCCCGTATTCCGCGATGCGATTATGGTCAACATATACTCGAAATTCGGGTACAACAGTATTTTGCTGGATGCGCGGGTTTGTGATCCCCTTTTGCTTTTTCATCTCAGCAAGTACCTGCTTTGCCGCCTGATCCATGCTCTCGGAAGTATCCCCAAATACTTTTACTACAATAGGCGCACGCACTCCCGAAAGGAGCATCTCGACACGATGTGTGATCGGTTGACCGAGACTGTAATCTGCTCCACCGAAGCGATCAAGTGTTTTCTGAATATCGCTGAACAGGCGCGGGCGTTCACTCTCGAAGTATCCTGGCTTAAATACAATCTGAATCTCGCTTGCATTCGCACTTCCGCCATGAGGATCTGCGGGCGCACGTCCTGCAATATTTGACACCTGTCGAATTCCCGGAATTTGTAGTAATGCGGTTTCGAGTTTCGTCACATAAGCGTTCGTCGCAGAAAGTGCAGTTCCAGGAGGAAGAAAAAGCATTATCACTGCTGAACCCTCATTAAACGGCGGGATGCCCTCCTTTCCTGCGAAAGAGTAAAACCCCGTAGCGAGAACAAGAGCGATCACGACTCCACCAGAGAGGAATTTTACATTAGTGATACACCAACTGATCCAAGGGGTTATTCTTTCCTTGATCGCAATAACAACCCGCGTTTCTTTTTCATGCCCTTCGAGTGATTTGTCACTCAAAAGAAGTGCAGACAGAACTGGCGTTACAGTGAGTGAGACCGCCATCGAAGCGACCAGGGAGACTAGGTATGCAGCTCCTAATGAGGCAAGGAGCCGCCCTTCGATATCCGGCATAAAGAATATCGGAAGAAAAACCACGGTCACAAGGAGTGTGGCATAGACGATGGAATTTCGTACCTCGCTTGAGGCGCTCTGCACAACTTCTTCTCGATATTCTTTCTTTCCTGTTTGTTTCCAGATACGCAGCCGTCGAAAGATATTTTCGACATCAACGATAGCGTCATCGACGAGTTCCCCGACGGCAACGGCGATACCGCCAAGCGTCATGACATTCACTGAAAGTCCAAATTGCTTGAAGACGATCACCGTCACGAGGATCGACAGCGGGATCGCCGTGAGCGTGATCATTGTCGTACGCACATTCATCAGGAAAATAATGAGAACAATGATGACAAGGATCGTTCCATCACGAAGTGCTCCCGTGACATTTCCGAGTCCTGCACGAATGAAATTCTCCTGACGAAAAAGATCGGGGTGAATTTCTACTCCCGGGGGCAGACTCGCAGCAAGCGAACGAAACGTTCCATCGATTGCATCGGTCACCGCAAGTGTTTGCGCATCTGGCTGACGAATGACGCGTAAAATAACCCCCTGATCTCCATCAATTGCACTTGATCCACGAATTGGGCTTGGTGTCTCAAGCACTGTTGCAATATCTGCCAGACGAACAACACTTCCCCCTGAGGTCCTCCCAATCGCAAGCTCACCAAGTGTTTTTACTTCGGTTGGCGCAACAAGAATTCTAATTGGATACTCTTTGCCACCTTCAACGAGAATATTGCCGCTTTTGTTTGTTATTGCTCCTTCGACTTTCGTGCGCACGTCTTCGATCATGAATCCATAGCGTCGCATACGCTCCGCATTGAGATCGATCCGCCACTCTCTGACATCGCCCCCCATGACGAGCACGTTCGCAACGCCGGGAGTCTTCAGTATCGCGGGACGTATTGTCCAGTCTGCAAGCGTGCGGAGTTGCATGGGAGTGATACTCGGATCTTTTGCGGTGATGCCGACCCACATAATCTCACCCAACAGCGAGGTCGAGGGGCCGAGTATCGGTTTCACACCGCGCGGGAGTACCGCTTGCGAAAGACGCTCCTGGACGATCTGTCTATTGCGCAGTGAGTCTGAGCCCCAAGCGAATTCAATGTTCAGTGTCGCTTGCGCGAACGATGCATTCGAACGGATGCGATCGACCCCAGGTGCCCCAAGCATTGTAGCCTCAAGTGGATTTAAGACGAGACGCTCGACCTCTTCCGCAGCGAGTCCTGGACTCTCTGCAAACACGGTAACAGTCGGCTTGTTAATGTCAGGAAGGATATCCACCTTCATTGTCGACAAGCTCCAAAGACCGAGGACCGAGACGGCTCCGGCTAGGATAAGCACGAGGTATTTATTTTTGAGCGACCAAGAAATGATTTTATTTAACATATTATTTTGTTATTCATTACTACTCCTAGCGAAGAACGTATAGAAAATTCTGATTTTATACAACGTCCGAGCGACGGAGTGGATAGGAATTCTTATTCCTACATTCCCATAGCCCGCATCGCCGCATCATACGATGACTCACCCTTTTGTCCGCTATCAGGTGCTTTGATATCATCGAGTAGCATGTCTTCGGCAATCCCCGGGACAGACTTTACGATATATTGTTCGCCACGTGAGAGTCCGCCATAGACCTCAATCTTGTCACCGAGCGTACGTCCGAGAGAAACTTTCTTCGCATAGAGACGTCCCCCTAAAGAGACCGCCCAGACATTCGGGCTAGCGCCTGCATCCCACCAAATCGACGAAAGAGGGATCTCAAGTGTTTCAGTATCAACTCCAGTGACGACGCGAAGCGATACTCCGATAGGCCAATCGACAGGTTCGAGCAGGAGCGCATCGGCCATGATAGAGCCAGTATCATCGAGAGAATTCCCGACACCGATCAATTTTGCGCGTGGCATCATCTGCGGAAAACCGGAACGTGTGACATAAAACTCTTGTCCGATTTCCGGCTTACGTATATTGCTGGGGATGCGGAAGCGAACAATGTAGTCACTACTCTGCCCCCCCGTTACCACGGCGACAGGCATGCCGGGCCCGACAAATTCTCCTACCTTTCTCATAATCGACGAGACGGTACCGCCCTTTGGTGCGACGATCGCAGCATTACCGAGCACGCCATTCTTTACCGTCTGATACGCGGCCTCTTTCGCGGCGAGATCGCCTTCAGCCATTGCGAGATCTTGTCGAAGCATTGCGATATCATTATCGTTCATACGCACTTGCTCAAATGATGTTTTTTCAGTATCGACCGCCATTAACTCAGTCTCACGAAGCTTATCAGCCGCCATGATGAACGACTCCTGATCTCTATGGAGCATCGCCTTCAGGTTCATAAGCTCAAGATCCGTGAGCATGCTGCCATCAGGTATTGATGCATCGGCGAGCTTGATCGTGAGTTCAAAATACGCGAGCCCTGATACAAGCGGGAGTTTATCCGGTGTATCAATGTCGGACAGCGTGGCAAACAAGACTGATGGGAAAGCGTCACGCAAGCGGACGTTTTGCGCACCTATCGCGTCCTTGAGCGCGACAGCAGTCCATCGTGCGGGAAGCGTTCCGTTACCGGAGAGCATCGGATAAGTCGTAGCGAGCGTCCCACGCAACATTGCGCGAAGCGTCTGTTTTTTTGCCTCGATCATCGAAAAATTCGACCCTCCCGACACTTGCAGCATCGACATGCTTCCACCAAGTAGTGCCCGTGAAGCATCGAGCGAACGCAAGGTGTTCTCACGAAGTTCATCAATTTGCGCAATACGCACCTTTGCATAGACGCGCTTTGCGTCAACGCTGGCTCGCGCCATCGAAACCATTTTTTGTTCATCCGCGAGCATCGCAATGGTATCAGGCATTGCGGGCGGGACAGAAAGCATGCCAAGCACCTCACCGGCAGCAACTCGCTGACCGACGTGCACATTCCAAGAAGAGATCGTCCCTTCTCGTGCGGGCTGAATGGGTATACTTCCCAGCGAGATAAGCTCACCCGGCCATGAATTTTCAACTCCTGATATGTCTGCGGAACTTGTTGCTCCGGCTACAGCAATTTCGATATCAGAGATCGGACTATTTCCGACTTCTTCGGTGGCAGGATCCGATGAGTTTTTGACGGATGCGCTGACCACAGCAAATCCGATCACCATAACGATAACTCCGAAGAGTATACCAAACAATATTTTTTTATCCGCAGTCACCCACTTTATAGATCGTTGTATGTTCTCTTGCATAAAGGATAGTAAATTGATTAACAAAAAAGACCCTTATTGAGGATCTTTCTGCGACGCAAGAAACACTTTTGACAAGCGTTAATAGTGCGTCGCTTTAAGCGAAATTTGGGCTGGTTTCAAAAAGTGAAAGCCAGTTAAGAATACTTTGTCTTATTCTGTTTCGCGGTTCGTCCGCTCTTCGCGCACGAAGATGCACAAAAACACGAGCAAGAAACGCGCGCAAATAAGCATCGATCAAACCGGTGGCGACAAGGAGGAATAATGCAATAATGACCGTCATCAATGACAGCGTCAGAAGTGGAGTTTGGGACAGGGAAAGATACATTCCGACATGATTCATCATTGATCCAATTGCTCCCGTATCCATTGATTGTACGCATCCCGAGATCGACATACCACAATCCGAAACCTGATGCACTGGGCCGACGTCCATATCCATTTCCATCGTACTCACTTGCGCAGAAAGCATGCCGCCAAAAAAACAGAACGGCACCAATGTGACGTACCCGAGCAAGATCGTTATCGCGACAATGCGTTTCATTGATAGCAACATACCATAAAGATCGTCCGATAGCAATGCTCCATGAAACAGAATATTTCAGAAAATCGGCATAAAAAACAGCAAGAAGATCTTGCTGTTTAAACTGGGACGACGATAGGTACTTCTCGCCGAGTGTCATGCCGCATTTGCGGCACTTTGTGCAAGAGATATTCCCTGATTGAAATATTGCTCCAGGCGGCGATTGAGCCCAGCGGGGCCGCCTTCGAGCGAAACGTGGTCGACGCGCTGAAAGGTCACTGTTATGGGAAGCCGCTTCCACAATGAAGGCGGCCGTTGTTTCGACCTCCCGAACCGTGAGCGCTCTAGCCCGCGAATGGTGACGAGGACCACGGGCTTTGCGGGCTGCGCCAATATAAGATCATGCAGACCAGAGAAATGCGGAGTGATCTTCACTCCTGCTCCATCACCGATCCCGCCTTCCGGACTTATCGCAACATGCGCTCCTCCAGCGAGAACGTCAACCAGAAGATGCAGTGCTTTTTCCTTGCGTTCCATCCGCTTCTCCTTCGACAGATGCTTCGGGCTGCCGACGGAGATCGCGTCAAAAAGCTTGAAGAACGGGTACTGCAGCGGATGCGCATATTCTTCATACCACACAGCACCGCACACCTGAATGGGCCACACGGCACTCACGAGGAGCGGCGCGTCCATCAACGAGACGTGATTGATAACAACGATGGCCGAGTCGACACTCCCAAGCGTCTCCGAGAGCCCGCAAATCGTCAGTCGATAGTTGCAAAGGATGAACGGATGGACGAGGAAATTGCGAAGAAATGCCTTGATCAATTTTTTCACAACGAACCTCCTGTTTAGTAAAAGATCCCTGCCCCCATTATGCATGTGGTCAGTGAAGAATCAAGATGCAAAAACGGTGACGAGCACCGTTTTCATTTTCTAAAAAGGTATATCGGCAGGATTGATGTCTTCGTCCGTCGGATACTCCACCACGGGCTGTGAGGTCGAAGCGCGCGCCGTTGCTTCAGGTTTCGCGGCGTTCTGATCGGGCTTCCATGTATCGATCTGCACGGTGTGCGTCTTGCCATACTGATCGGGCTGCCGCATCTGCGACATAATCAGTTTCACGTATCGCTTTCCGTTATATTCGAATGCGTGAGGCTGAAGTGCATCGAGCTCCACACTGAACGAGATGTTTCCATACTGACCGACCACCTTCCCTTTTCCGACATAGATCTTTTCATTCATAGAACGATTATACAATGTTATCTCCGACTAAATTTTTGCTACTGATATTCCCACCGATCGCGAGCGGGACATGCGCGCGAACCTATGATGCGAATCGTAGGGGTAGTGTATTTTACATCACGCACATGGTCAACCGATGCTACGTAATGGCGTTTTCGTTACTTTTGTCATCTATGCCAAACCGATAGTAAAGGATCGGGAAAATGACCAACGTGAGGACTGTCGAAAGCGAGAGTCCAAAAATGATCGCCCATGCGAGACCGCTCCATACGGGGTCGGTCACTATGACCACAGAACTCAGGATGGCCGTTATCGACGTCAACATGATCGGGCGAAGACGAGTCTTGCACGCTTCAACGATGGCATGCTTTGGACCCATACCGCGCGTGCGCAACTGCTCGATGAAGTCAAGCAAGAGTATCGCGTTACCCACGACGATCCCACCCAGTGCAATAACGCCAATCATTGAGGTTGCGGAGAAATATGTTCCCGAAAGCGCGTCAAGGATCGCGAAGCCGGGCATGACTCCCGCAAAGCCGAGAATGATCGTGGTCATGATAAGTGCCGAAGAACGAAAACTGCGAAACTGTGCCACGAGAATGACATAGATCAGAAAATACGATATCAGCATCGCCGTTCCAAGATCTCTAAAATTATCGAGGGTCATTTCGAACTCTCCGCCCCATTCGATCTTGTATATCTCATGAGTGATCTCGTCTTCAAAAGTGAGACCATAGAGGCTCCAACTCGTAAGGTGTCCGTGACCGCCAGGCAAGCGATAAGACCGAAGCGATGTGATCAGGTCTTTGACGACATAGACCACGGACCTCCCTTCCACCTCACCAGTCACGAGGTCCATTTGTTCCTGCGCATCGTGCAAGATCGGGGTCGGACTGACGCCTACCCTTGTTTTCATGACACTCGAAAGCGGAACCATGACTCCGACATTGTTTTTCATTTCGATACGTGAAAGATCGGAAAGCTTTTCACGCGCGGACTTCTCGAACTGCACAACGATAGTTGTGTCTTCACGACTTTCGAGATGAGCGATCGCAATCGGACTACCAGTCGTCATGACCCGCAGCGTATTCACGACATCGGCAACAGAAAGACCCGATCGTGATAATTTTTCATGGTCGATATCCAATAATTCGCTGCTGCCTCCGGACGCTAGCGAGGAATTGATGTCGACAACGCCACGCGTCCCACGGAACAATGACTGCATGTCACGGATGATCGCCCCGCGAACTTCCGGGTCTGCACCTTTCACTCGCGCAACCAGCGTTGAGAGCACTGGGGGGCCCGGTGGATCTTCAACGAGCTGCAAGCGTATTCCGGGTGTATCGGTGAATGCTGAAGTAAGCTTTACCCGCAATGACGTAACGATCTCTTCACTCATCATTGTGCGCGAAGTAACAGGAGTCAGATCGATCTTCATTGTCGCCTGAAACGGAAAGCTGCGCGCATCTGAACCGCGAAATAAACCGTTGAAATCGATGATGGGAGCGGCGCCCACAAATGATTCAACTGAAACAACGTTCGGGTCTGTGAGCATGATCTGCGAGACTCGAGACGCGGCCGCATCAGTCGCGCCAAATGCCGTATTCTCCGGCATATCGAGGTACACATAAAATTGTTCCTTGTCCGCTTTTGGCAACATACGAAAATGCACGAATTGAAAGACGGGGAAGCTGAACGCGATGACTACCACAAGCGTTACGCCGATCAATATCCGATCTTGAATCTTTTTGCTGTCCAAAATATGATGGATCAACGTCTTGTACCACAGCTCAAATTTGGAGTGTTTTTCCTCGTGCGCCCCTCGCTCGATACCGTCTCCTTCCACGTGCTCTTTAAGGAAAATAGATGCAATGAACGGAGAAAGCGTATATGCGACGATAAGCGACGCCAAGCGTGCAACAGGTGCAAAAAATGCGATCGGCCCCATGTATGCACCCATCATCCCCGTCACCATGCCCATCGGAACAAAGACGACAACCGCAGTTATCGTAGAAAGGAACACTCCCATACCCACCTCACCGGTCGCATGAGCAATGGCGTCGGTCCGGAGTTCTGTCTTCAATGAAAAATGACGGTGAATATTTTCGATAACCACGATCGCATCATCGACAAGCAAACCCAAAGAAAATATGAGCGCAAAAAGGGTGATGCGGTTGATCGTCTCACCGGAAAAATATCCGGCAATGAACACCAGTGCGAGTGTCAGCGGGATCGCGGTTGCTACTACAAGTGCGGGACGCCATCCGAGAAAGAACACGAGTGTCAGCGTCACAATAAGTATCGCAAGCAAGAGATGTTCCGTGAGTTTCATGATCTCCTCTCCCGCGATCGCCCCTTCGTCGCAAGAGACGCGCACGTCGATGTTGTCGGGAATGAAATGCTGTTTCATTTCATCGAGACGAGACCTTACGAGCGTGGCCACGTTGGTGATATTCGTCCCCTGTGCTTTTGCGAACGACAGATACACGACGTTGACGTCATTACTGATCGCATCAGGCGATTGTTTTTCAATAAGACTGATGTGATGGTCGATCACGTCATACCCGTCAATGATCGTTGCAACGTCTTCGAGATAGATCGGTGAGATGCTTCCCCCGCCGATCACGAGCTTCGAGAGCGTAGATCCGTCGATGATATTTCCGTCGATCTCGATGGGGATATTGAGTGCTGCTCCTTCGAGCGCTCCTACGTTTACGCGAAGATCATTCATCGAAATAGCTTGCGTTATGTCGCCAACGCTCATATGACGCGCCGCAAGACGGTCAGGGTTGAGCAAGACGGTCAGTTGACGCGAGTGTCCGCCGTTGATCTCGATATTCGTGATCCCCGATACCGTCTTTAATTGATCTTTGAGTTCGTATGCAAACTGACGTAGACCGTCAGGGCTGACCTCCGTGCTGGTGATCGCGAGCGTCATAATGGGAACATTCTCCGGATCGATCTGCTCGATCAGCGGCACACCGACTCCGATCTGTCCGGGGTCGATCGCGGACTGCATCTTTTGGACGATCTCCGTCTTGCTCGTCTCAAGTTTTGTCCCGATCTTAAAGACTACCGTAACTACACTTTTTCCTCCTGAGAACGACTGCGAACTCAGCGTATCAACGCCAGGGATAGCGGCAATGCTATTCTCTATCTCGTTTGTAACAAGTCTTTCCACTTCACCTGAGGTGGCACCGGGATACATGGTCACGACACGAAATGCCGGAAGCGTGATCTCGGGATTATATTGCTTTGGAGTAGCGATAAATGCGAACAGACCAAAAGCGAAGGTTGCTAATATGAGGATCAGCGACAAATGGCGATTCATCACGAAAAAGCGCGAAATGTGCGAATAGATATTCTCTTTAGTTTTCATAGACAGTATTGCCGGAAATTGTGGTCACCACATCATCATCACGTAAATAGCGATGCCCTGCCGTGGCAACGATGTCGCCGGATGTCAGTCCGCTTATGATCTCGATGAGCTCAGTCGACTCTGCGCCGACGGTGACCATACGACGATGTACAACCTTACCGTCAAAGACAAATACATATACGGAACCGTACTCCAACAGAAGCGCACTGCGCGGAATCGCGACGGAGGCGCTGTGTGCTTTTTCAAATGCCACATGTGCATACGATCCGACCTTCAATGCGTGATCGCCATTTGCGATCGATAATTCCATCGTTACTTTTTTGCTCACGGGGTCAGCGCTAGGATCGATCCTGGTGATCACTGCGACAAATGTTCGCTCGGAAAGAAGATCGCTCACGATCGTTGCCGTATCTCCGACATGATAAAGCGACACACGGTCATCCGGCACACCGATCGAGAGCTTAAGGACTGAGTCGTCGACGAGATGAAAAAGTGGCGTTCCGGGAGCAATGACCGCACCTTGTTCGACATACTTTTTTGTGATGAGTCCCCCAAATGATGCATGAATGACGCCATCCGCAAGAATGGTATCGGTCACATCCGTTTGCCCCTTTAATGCGACGATCTGCGACTGTGCTTCTGCGAGTTTTGTGTCGCGTATCCTTTCGAGCAGTATGACACTCGTCGATACATCATGGATGTTCTGCAACAGTGACTGCACTTGCCCACCGAGCATCGTGACGTTTGTTTTGTATGAGCTGATCTCAGCACCGCTTGCGCTTGAGGCCGCGACACTTCCCGATAATACGGCGTAAGCTTGGCTCAGAACAACTTTTGAATTCGTGAGCACCGCCACTGCTTCCGTAAGCCCCAAATCGACGGCCGACTGACTCGGATCTTTGTTCAGAATGGATCCGTGAAAATAATTTTGAAATTTATCATTTGCAAGTTGGTATGCCATGAGTGTTTCGCGCGCAGTCATTTTTGCCGCTGTATTTCTCACACCAAGCTCATTATCAAATGTTATTTCGATACTGCTGTCTTTTCCGTTCTGCACAGAGAGAAGAGTACCGAGAATGTCACTCACCTGATCAGAAAGTATCGCGGCGTTCGTAAGCGCTGCAACGCTAGCAGTCTGCGACGACCCCGTATCAGTTGCGCTCGGGATCGGACCACCCGACGTTTGCTCTGTACGGATCTGCTCTTTGTAATAGCGATCGATCGCAGAGACACCCTTTTCGGCGACGGCGATGCTATTGTTCAGGCCATCTCTTGTTGCCCGAGCCGTTGTTCCGTCGAGTTCAGCAAGTGTTTGAGCGGAAAAAACACGCGCTCCAACATCAGCATATAACGCAACGATGCTACCGCCCGTCTTTGCCGCCAGATCTACCTCACGCTCCGGCTGCAGTATTCCGGTAAAACGCTCCGCATCCGAAACATCCGCATTTACCGCGGCGGCGGTAGTGATGACCGGAATCTGCTGCACAGGAAGAACCTGCGCATTGATACGCATTATAACGAGCACAACAAATAGGAGTAGCGCCGTAATACTCACTACAGTAAAACTATGGGGGCGAATTTTTTGTATGATGGATCGCATAGCTTTTTATTTTGTGGGAACTCCAAGCTTTTGAAGCAATATCGCCGACGGACAGTATCCGGTCATTGCAAAAATGATCTGCATGCATCCGATAAGTGCAGTAACGGCGAGCCACCAAAGTTCCCGGAAATATACCGCGAGGCCGACCGAAACAAGCACGAATAATCCGGCAAGAAGATAAACAACGCGGGTGACATACCAATGTGATGTCTCAAGACGAAATATATTCATAGAGATAATATAAATTTTTTAACAATAACTAAATGCGTTGCAGTACGAGTTCTTTCGTGCGGCGTCAGAGAAATACGTTTATTTCGCGAGCGACTCCACTTAGCCCCTCTTGAGATACACCTTTACAAAACTGCTTTTCATTTCTGCCGCTTTTGCTGAAAGAGCTTCTGTGTCATTTGTTTTGGAGAGATCTAAGAGCTGCTCTAAATTTTGTCGAATTGTTTGGATCTCGGTATCATTTGCAACCTCTTCTACAGCCTTGAGCCTGTCGCTTACAAGAGGATATGTCGCGATGACAAGTTCCGGATCTTTTGCATCTGCTGCTGCAATGATCGTCTCCATCGCATCATGAAAATCAACAAGGGATACCGCAAGCATCGAGAAGGCATTGCGCTTCAATATGTTCTGAAATACCGGACGGACCTGTTCAAGGTCAAGGTGTGCTGATTTAAGATCACCAGATAATATCTTATCCCTGGGCATGGCGATCATCGTGGCGATCCGATCAAGGTCTTCGTTGAATTGTGCATCATGCGAAACAACATAGGGATGATAACCTTGATACTTGGAACGAAAGTCCGCATATGCCGATTGTAGCTCAGTATAGTTTTTTACTGATTGTTCTCGATCTATCTGCCCGGTGTAAAACAATGCTTGTTTATAGGATTGATTCATTGCAGTGTAATCATCGAGGAAGATCTTCTTTGTAAAAAAGTTGCTCGCATAGCCACCTCCGATCACGATAAGCAACGACACAAAAAATAGAATACCAATTCCTGTTTTTGATAAAAGTTTTTCATGCGACGAACAGGTGCTGATCCCAAATATTTTATACAATCCGCAATATCCGACGATCGCCGTCACCAGCATAATCAAACCAATAAGATAAAATGCGATCTGTAAAATACCTCCAAGCCAAAAAAAGCCAAGCAAAAATAATATCTCGGACAATATTAGCCGTGTCCCTCTATCCGCTATCCCTTCATTTTTTACAATATTCATATGTGAACGGTGATTTAATAAATAATGTCAGATCGAAAACGCAGACGCGACGACCGTGCGTATATCCTTCTCAAATTTCAGTGAAACGCCTTCACCTTTTGCGCACGTGATCGCATAGGCATCTATATACGCTTCGGCGAACCGTTTTACGGCAACATGCACCGCTTTGATCTGTCCGATATTTACGAGGCAATCGCCCTGCTTATCGGACTCGACCGAACGCTTGATGCCTTCGATCTGCCCTTGGATACGATTGAGGCGATGAAGCAACGCTTCTCGCTCATCTGCGGTCTTATTTAATTCTTGTGAATTTTTCATGCATACACTATATACCCCATGGGGTATATAGTCAACAGCGCGATAAGTTCTTTTCGGTATCGGGTTCTTCTATTCGTATCGCAACGCTTCCATAGGCAAGGGATCATTTAATTTCCGTTTCCTATTAACACCATCAGGCACCCATCTGTACAGAGGGGCACCCTATGGGGCTTTCTGTGCGGCGCTCATTTCTTGCAATTTTTTCACGAAAGGGATATCGGCGGGAGCAAAGTCAAAATTGTTCAAATCAGCGATATCGAGCAGCATGATCGCATCATGAACGGTCAGCTTGAAATCACCCGAGACATGCTCGGTATGATACGCACGGAGATGAATGGCCTTCTCACCGTATGCATGGATATTTTCCGCAAACAATTCGCCAACGCGGGCCGTGATCGCGAATTCTTCGAGCAGCTCCCTTTTCAGACACTCCTCCGGCGTCTCCCCCGCCTCGATCTTCCCGCCCGGAAACTCCCACATACCCGAAAACGCCTGACCAGAACCCCTGCGGGCAATGAGCACCATTCCGTCCTTCATGATCACTGCTGCGCTGACCTCGATCATACCGGGGTCATAACGATCTTCTCACCTTCCGAGATCCAAGCCATGATGCCGCCTTCCAAGTCACAGACATTTTTGAATCCGCTCATTTCCATGAATGGTACGACCATCATCGTCCGCCCGCCCGAAGCGCAGTAGAAACAATAGGTCTTCTCCTTGGGGAGTGCCGTGGCCTTAGTCATGAATCCTCTATCTGAGAGATCCATCCATACCGAATTCGGGATGCGCCCTTCCGCAACTTCCGCCTCGGTACGCACGTCAACAATGACGAGGTTCGATTCGTTGGCGATACGTTCTTTGAGTTTTGCTACGTTTATTGAAGTCATGTGCATTTATGCAAGAAGGCGGTCAAACTCATTCGGCTGAAAGCCGACGATGATTTGTCCGTCGATCTCTACGACGGGAACACCCATCTGCCCGCTCTTCGAGATCATTTCCGACGCTTTCGCCCTGTCGGCACCCACGTCAAAATTGGCATAAGTCACGCCCTTTTTATCGAGATAATCCTTTGCCAACACACAGTAATGGCATGTTGAGGTCGAATATACGGTGACATTGTGATTGCTCATAGTGATGTTATTTAGTGAATGATTACATGAGATACGCCGACGCAATAATAGTGCGAATGTTGTTCTCAAATTTTGTTGAAACGCCCTCCTTCCGTGCACAACTGAGCGCATACGTTTCTACATATGCTTCAGCAAAATGCTTTACTGCGGAATGCACTGCTTTCACCTGTCCGAGGTTTGTAAGACAATTATCCTGCTTACTCGTTTCGATAGAACGTTTAATACCTTCGATTTGCCCTTGAATACGATTAAGACGATGAAGCAATGCCTCCCGCGCCAGATCGCGCGGTGTTACTTCGGCGGTTTTTTTCATGCCGTGATTATATACCCTGTGGGGTATAAAGGTCAATAGGTAACACACCTTCTGATCCGCATTAAAAATTACCCCATGATTCATCATGGAGTATCATAGGATAATTTTATTTATGATTTGAGGATAAAAACTTGATTGATACTACCCTCCCCGCTATCAACATCCGCATGATACACGTGCGATACGAGTTGGAATTATCGTATCAGCAATAGCTACTGAAGATCCTTTTTCTTTTCCTCAAACTCCTTTTTATCGATCTCCCCCTTGGCATAGCGCTCTTTTAAGATATCAAGCGGAGATTTTTCATGTGCGCCATTATCATGACCATGTCCGCATCCATGACCACCCCCAAGGCCCGCCCTTACGAAAGAGACGATCGCCCAGATGACGAGGCCCCAAAAGAGCAGCATGAAGAACGAACCAAAGCCGCCCATATAACCATATCCATAATCCATCATATTCTTTGTGAATTACTATTTAATAATTGATTCAGTCAGCCAACAATTAAAACGTGACCACCTTATCCGACGTCTCGATCATTGCAAGCAGGTCAGCCATCGTGGAGATGGGACATACTGCATTTTCCTCGTGGTGACGCATCTTGATGCACGTGCCGCACACAAGCAGTTCCCCTTTCAGTGCCTTGAACTCCGCTACTTTTACCGAGATGTCGAAATTTGTTGTATCAATGATCGTGTCGAGTTCCGACCCCTCGCTCAGTAAAAAAACTGAGGCCTGATTTCCCGCCTTCAGCGCGGTGATTCCGAGGCGAAACGCATTCCACACGTGTTCGGGGTTGTTCGACTGCAAGATGATGCCGAGTTTCATGCGTGCATTATATTATGAAACAACCACTCTGTACAAAAAAATAATCTTCATGAATATGGTTCTATTTTGAATCGTGGTGCCTGACCTCATTTTCATCCAAGGTTCCACCTTGGATGAGGTTGGCGATGAGACCTTATCGACACTTCATACAAGACCACACGAAACTGAGATCGAATGTATTTATCTCTGTTTTCATCAGACCACATATTTTCCATAATGGAGGGGTCTGCTTTTATTCAACCTTGAATTGCAACAGTAACTCCTATTGGCGCGAGCCGAAAAACGAACATACCCGTCGGGATATACTGGTGGTGTTATAGGCCAACCAATTAATCCCAACGGGTATGTGTACACAG